>Ga0190327_1000088_pt1 | contig 15102 bp, 12 predicted proteins | sample 48720401_MG_FD_161667 | JGI IMG/M metagenome (GOLD analysis project Ga0190327, IMG submission 161667) | Hydrothermal vent sediment bacterial communities from Southern Trench, Guaymas Basin, Mexico - 4872-04-0-1_MG | ecosystem: Environmental > Aquatic > Marine > Hydrothermal vents > Sediment ... | reverse complement strand
CGTTCCTAGCTTTTAAAACATATTGAAATGATAAAATTTTTATAAAAAGGAGGAATAATTATGGGATTTAACATTCCTAGTGAACTCGAGTATCATACTTATAATATGTTGTCATTAGGAGATAAAAAAGTAAAAGACCGTATAATAAAAGCTCTTGTGGCTAGTATAAGAACCATACCTGAATATAAAGAATACATGAGATTATGCAAACAAGCAGTTGAAACATGTGCTGTGTGTGGACAAGAGTTTAAAAATTATGGTGTTTCTAAAGAATTTCACCACACTCCAAAAACATTATATGAAATAGTTCAAGAGGTTGTGGATAGATATATAGAAAGTAATCAAGCCTTTAAATCGATAGATGTTATAGCTGAAGTTGTTGACATGCACCTGGATGGAGAGGTCAAAGGAGTTATTGTTTGTGTTTGTTGTCATAAATTATTACATTTTGAAAGGCAAAAATTTGGGGAAGAGCAAAGCCTTCCGCCACAAGAAGATAACTAATTTAAGGAGGATATAAACATGAGATTAGACAAAATTTCATTAGAAGGGACAATAAGGGTTTTACATACTAATCCTTCCACTTCGGAAGAAATATCAGATAAAATTCTAGATTTATTTGCAGGTACTGCAACATCTATGGTGACAAAGCAGTTTTATGATTTGTTCCTGATGAAGTTTCCTAATGGATTGGTTTTGAATAGCAATGTTCAAGAAGATTTAGCTATTACCAATATTCTATTAGGAACAGGGGATGGAACTGCAACTGAGTTTAATTTAAGTTATCCAATTGCACCAGTGAAACCTAATTCCGTATCATTGACTTATACAATTGGAGGAACACAGTATACTGCAAATGATGATGGCAGTGGAAATATTACTGGGGATCAAATTGATTCTGCAACTATTGATTATGATAATAATAATACCAATATCACATTTACAGCTGCTCTTGATACCGATAGTCCTATATTGATGAACTTTACTAGAGGTATTGCATCTGATGATACATTGGTTGCTGGATTCTATTTTGACTTAACGAGTGATAGCAATCCTGCATTAGATGATAATGATTTTACTAACAAACTAGGACTAGATTGTCCTATTACTCAGGTGGATTGGTATCAAACAGAATCACAATACATTTACAGGATTCTTAATACTGTTACATATACTGATGAAGCAAGTGATAAGTTAACAGGGCTGGGACTTTATTATAGAGCTATTACAGGAGATACTAGTGGAACATCTTATCAAGATATGTTGATTGCAAAGTCCACAATATTAAATGTTGCTACATTGTTTGAGGAGGAAGGAGGGTTGATATTAAACAATAAAGCAGACATCACAGTTGATATTAAATTCACTGTGCAGAAATAAGGCTAAAACCTCCTTTTCTAAATATAATTCTAGCCTCACAGACTTTTTTTGCCCCTTTTTTTCAGTCTGTGAGGCTTTTGTTATGACTTATGAGTAGATTGACCCTCTTAAATGATGGTATAAACGAAAGGCTTCATCAAAATACTGTTTGAGATGGGGTTTCAATATTGACAATTTACTCTTTAAAAATTTTTCATTACTTCCATACCACTCTTTTAAGTAAAACAAGGTTGCAACCAGTTCCAACATATGAGAAGGTAAGGTTGCTAGGAATTTTATAACAGGTTCATACCCACTCAAAAAAGATGTTGAACTCTTAACAGTAGATGTATATGTATAGATACCTGGCTCAGACTCAACTACTTGAATTATATTGACATCAACCAATTCATCTATCTCAAGCTCCAATGTTGGCGAATAGGGTCCATAATAACTATATTTGAATCTTTCTTCAAACGGAGCTCCAAGTTGCTGCAAAATATATACAATTCTATGAGTATTTACCTTTTTCCTTATTTTTCCTGCAATGTTAATCAGCTCAACTAATAAATTTCTTTTCTTTTCAATTTGTCTCATGATTTTCTTAGATATGTTGTATTTCTAACTCATATACAGGTAATAATTTCATCCTTGCAATGGGAACTCTTGAAGGAATCCTTACAATAGATTGCACACATACCAATTCTAATTTCCAAGAGGATTCATCCTTAAACGTATCCGCATTGATTATTTCAATATCATTCCTTAATACTAGTCCAAGGTCGGATACAGGTAAAGAAAAAATCCAGGCCTCATATTTTTCAGGTAATGTGATGGAAATACCTAGGTCAAATAACACAGATTCTCCTCTACGAATATCACATTTATCATAAGAAAATCTTGACCTCATAACTGGAGCACCATTGATTTTCAATATTTTACTACTGTATAAGTATATGAATCCAGACCTATACTCTAAGTTTGGAATGTCCCTATCATAATAAACAACTTGTAATTTATCCTCCATTTATAACCTCCTTATTGATAGGTTGTTTACATAATGGACATATATCTCCTAAACTGTCAGTTAACATATGTTCATATTTATCAATTTCTTTTGTTAGTCTTTCTATACCTTCTAATACTTGATTTAATTTAGAAAGTACATCTGCCAATTTATTACAATCCTGATTCTTAACATCATATTCCTGTTTCAACTTCTCTAATTCAACTATTTTAGATGAATCTATAACTACATATCCATCAATAGCTTCATTTATACTAGATAACTCATTTATAACATCATCCAAAGAAGAAATATTATTATCAAGTTCTATTATCTTGGAATGTAAAACTTCTAATCGTTCCATCTTCTTTACATGTTTTTCAGTTATATCAAACGATTCAATAGAATCAAGAACATATCGCATATCCTTTACTATTTTATCAAGTTTATCCCACTCCTCATAATATGAATCATACAATGATTTTAACTTATCTAATTTTTTGAGTCGAGTTTCACATTTATCTAACACCTTATATTCATCTAGCTGACAGGTTATGGTATGTATTTCATTCAAGAGTTTTTCAAGTTTGGAAAATATCTCACTATAATCTTCAATCTTTTCATGATATTTCTCTAGTTTGGCTATATCATCCACCACATCATCATATATGTTTTGTAACTCATCATGCTTTGTCCTTAATCTGGCAATTTCTTGCGTAACATATTTTATATCTTTGGATACACCTGACCTAAGATTTTTACCGATGTTAATCAATTCTTGGGCTACGTCTAATCCAATTAGAGAATTTATTACACGCATTACCTCAGAAGGTTTTGATCCAATAAGAAAATATGGATTATGCTGCGGTTGTAGATTAATATCAGTTATTCTCAACACATCCTTAATCTCTTTTGGAACATCAGTTCTTATAGCTTTAAATTCTGTTCCATTTAATTTATATAAATTTAAATTCTTTCCTTTTATCCTTTCAATTATATCACCTGAATCTAATACAATCCTAACAATACAAGGCTCATCTTTTTTTGCAAAAAAGGATAAAAAATCTACATTCAATGGCCTGTTGAATACAACCCACCTTATCGCTCTAAATATGGATGATTTCCCTACATGACTTTTACCAGTTATAACATTAATACCTGGTTTTAAATCTAATACTGTGTGTTTGTGTGATTGAAAATTGATTAATTCAATTTGTTTGAACACTTGATAATTCCTCCTTTATGCAAATTCACATTTTCTCATAAAAAATATGAAACAGGTTTGTTGTCCTTTCTCAATTCATCCCTGATTTTCATTAATAATCTACCTAAAACATTTTTACCTGTTCCTGTTCTTAAATCAACTCCCCAGAAGGTATCATGCCAGTAATTTCCTTCTTGCAAATAAGCATCCCCTGTATTCAATAATTTTTGTTTCAATTCAGGTTGAGAAAATTTCGACCTTAACAACTGCAACATGACAGTCACCTTGATATCTTCCCAATCTGGTCTCAATGAAACATGCCTTCCTAATTTCTTCGCTAATCCAGGTGTTTTGGCATTTCTAATCTTTTGACGTTCAGATTTATCAAAAGTCTTGGCAGCTTGATATGCATGTTCCACTGATGGATATATATCTCCTTCATATTCTATTTTACATGGATGAAAATTGGATAGAAAACTATAATACCCTGTGAACTGATTGATTACTTCCATTGTAACACATCCTTTTTTCTTTTATTATTAGAATACCTACCACAAATGATATACCTATCACACAACGAGATTTTGGTTTCTCACCGGGTTTATTAAAAATCAGGTATGATAATATGTAAAACTAATCAAAACGTCATCTCACCGGTGTTATCATTGTCTCGCACGGTGATTTGAAAATAGGATGGGAATAATTATCAAGGTAGACATTGAACTTGATTGGAATTTAAGTCTTTTTTCATATAAACAACCCTCCCACAATGTTTACAAGAAAACTGAATGATAGGAGTATGAAGACTATTTTTAGCCAGTTCCAATGATTCAAATGTGCGTAATACTTTAGCAAAACATGGTTGATGACAAAAAGGACACAATATTTCTGATTTATTAGGTTTGTTAATATCTTGAGAAATTTTCTTAGACTCCCTAGCCATAATCAAATCCTCCTGTAGGTTAACATTAACCATGTTTGATTGTTAGAACGACTAGGACTAATTGAATATTAATTTAGCAAATAGATACTTTCCTTCTCTCACCCAATTTAAAACCCAATCTGAAGATAATATGTAAACACTATCAAAACGTCATCTCAACCGGTTTATCAACGTCTCAGACGGTGATTTGAAATTAAATCTTAACTAAACCTAATCAAAAATAACTACTCCACCCTTACGAAAGGAGTCTTCCCGCCCGCAAAAGATAAAACATTTTTAAAATTCAAGAAAATGAGGTATGTGCCATGTTAAAAACAGTACTCTTTAGAAGAAACCATTTTATACATGTATTAAATGTAGTAGGCAGGGTGAGAATCACAAACACAAGCAATTCTATGGAAATAAACAATCATGAAGTCAAACTAGTATTCAACCCATCTACTCTTGGTTCCTGCGGATCAAACGGAACAAATTTTGGTTTTCATACTGAAGAAAGTCAAACTCTACCTATATGGATTGAAAAATGGACTTCTGATCAGGCAATTGTGTGGACACAAGTCCCTCATATTGGGATTGGACAAAGTAAAGAATATATTATCACTTGCGATCCAGAACACAAATCAGAAAATAATCCAGATAAAGTATTTACATTTTATGATGATTTCAATGATCCAAACTTGAGCAAATGGGGAAAACACTATGGCAATGGAAGTATTAGTGTAAGTGGAGGTGTTGTACGTATACAAAGCTCAGGAGATTTATGGACCGAAATTTTAAGTGTAAAAAATTTGGTGGCAGATGGAACTACAGCCCTGATTGCTGAAGGATGGCTAAATGTTATTGCAAGAGCTACTGCATTTGGATTAATATCACAAGGTGGAGGACGGTGTCATTTTGGTCATTGGATAAGTCTTTTCGCATATTATAGTGATGGGACTACAGGATCCCACACACAAATAGGATCCTGTCCAAAGGGATCATGGCACCTCAATAAAGTAACATGGAAAGAAGGGGAATTCGTAAATTTTTATACTGACTGGGGAGTCAACAGAACATTCACTAACTACATAATGACAAGGGGTGATGGGGTCAAACTTTGGATAGGAGCATGGAATATATACAATGGAACCATTAAAGCTGGTTGGGTCAGGGTTAGAAAATACATAGATTCCGAACCACAGATTAATTTTCTTTAATAAATACTCACAAAAGGAGAATATATCATGTTGAAAACAGCATTTTTTAGAGATAACCACTGGAGAGGAAAATTCATCAAAGTTACAAACACCAGTAACTCAATTGAATTGAATGGTCATCAAGTTAAATTTACATTTGACCCTTCAATTGACCCTGATTTCTTTGGGAGGTGTGGTAAAAATGGAGAAAATCTATGTGTATGGACAATGGATAATATACCACTACCTACATATATAGAGAGCTGGCTTCCAACTTCAGCCACAATATGGTTCAAAATAGATAGTATACCTATTGGAGGATATCAAACTTACCAATTGCATGCCAACGGAAATAATTTTAGTCCAGATGATGTGTTTGAATTATTTGATGATTTTGATGATCAATATTTTGATACAAATGAGTGGTATTTGACTTGGTGGAGTAGTCCTTCAGGGGGACCCATGCAACCAGATCCAGATTCTGCTTCTACATGGAGATGGGATGAGGGGATTTCCTTCCCTAGTAAATTAACTTTTTATAATAATTATCATAAAAGTGTTCGGATATGCAGTTATAAAACTTTTACTGGAGACTACACTGCGTTTGTTAGATATACAAGAATTACTGATATAGGTAATATCTTTGATGTGAGAATTGCCTTTCCTGAAGATGAACTCTATGTACCCTTGATCGGTCAAATCTGGATAAACAACTGGTCCCACCACACTTATATAAAAGTAGCTGGAGATGACACAGACTATGAATATCCTGTACCTTCTTCCATAGACCAATGGATAGAAGTATCAAAAATAGGTGATATTTTCAAAGCCAAAACATCCTGGGGAATAGATGATTCTAAACAAATATTAGAATCTCACGATACTTTCAGGTTTGTTTTAATAGATGAAAATTGGGACGACTATCCCTCTCACTATATAGCAATTGACCTCGTCAGAATAACAAAATACATAGATTCTGAACCAGAAGTCACACTATTATCTTAATCACAAATCCTTGAATATGTGAAATACCTTACAAATACTCCACAATAAGAGGTGAATATTCACTTATGTACTTATAAATTAATATTGGCTCTGCTTGGACACTCTTAATATCTATCAAATTGGTTATTTCTTGATAAGGAACTGCAGTAGAATCAGGAAAATATAATTTGACAAGTGTGGAAGTATCATATTTCAATTTTGGATTGTCAAACAATGTAGTTAATAATTCTTCCAATTTAGAAACAGTTTGTAACTCACCTGATTCTATAACATCCTTATACATTTCATATAAATGATTGATTTCTTCTTCTATTAATAACCTATTGAAAACATAAAATTCATCTAAACATAATCCAGATTGACTATAATTACCTACATCATTATCAATATATGATGCTCCTAATAATATATTCTTACTAACTTGTAATATATTAATATCCCCTAATTCCAATACCTTGTTATTATCTACATAAACATTCCCTTGACTATCAATTACAACATGATGCCAACGACTATCTTCCAATGGATCAGGTAAACTTGAAACAAACTGGTCATCAACATAAAATCCCATTTTACCTGTTTGATGGTTGTATTGATACAAAGTCAATACATGATTATTATCTCCAGCCAAATCCAAAATCACATGATTCTCTCCTGTCATATGAATAATAGGCTGTTTCAAAAGAAATGAGATAGTCATATCAGAAGATGGAAAGGAATCCAATCCAACTTTTATATAACCCTTTTCTTTAAATTCTACCGCTTGTTTTGATACACCTCTAACAAATTTACCTGTTCCTATCCATTTTGCATGATAATCATTAGCTCTATCATAAAGATTATAATCAAAAGGATAATATAATATACAACTATGATCTTCAAATGGATCAACATTTAAATAATCTAATAAATGGCTAGTATCGGCATTCAAATGTTTGTTTCGGATTATATTAACTCTCAATTCGGTTAATTCTCTATTAAATACATAAACTTCATCAATAATCGTTCCTTCCTGCACAAAATCATTTATTGCAGAACTATCCCAATCTGCTCCAATTAAGAAATCTCTATCAACTTTAGTCATATCAACCGATGGCATGTTATCAATAACTAACTGACCATCAACAAACACTTTACCTGTAGATGTTACAGCAAGGTGATGCCAATTATTATCATCTAATGGATCAGGTAATATTCCAACTACATAACCATCCATAACAATACACATCTTATGAGGATCAGCATATTGATATAACACAAATGTATTCCGTCCACTATCAGAAAAATGAAATATAGTCTTAGTTACATTATGTCCTCCTTGTATAGGAGGTTGCTTGATCCAGAAACAGACAGTTACATCAGGTGATGTAAATTTATCTAATGAAGTTCTTATATAAGTATTCCCATCAAATAATGCTCCATAATCAGATTTACCTACATCATATTGTTCATTTCCTATCCAAACTCCATTATGTTGCCCAGCTACATCTAACACTATATTATCTAATGGAAAATAACTGATACAACTTCCATCATTGAATGGGTCAATATCATAATCAGTTACATTATCAGTGGGAGATTCTACTTCTTTTGATTTTAAATCAAAATTATATAAAGCAGTTATTTCTCTAGATGATAATTGCCTGTTGAAAACACGTAAATTATCAAACACACATGGTCTCGTGTGGTCATTATCAAATTGTTTGAATCCTCCAATCTGATTAATACGATTCAAATTGTTTCCATCAACAACAAAATTTCCTTTTAATTCTCCACTTACATAAACTGTGAAACTATCTCCTCCTCTATAAACAATAACAACATGACAAAATTCATTCATATTAATAGGAGAAATAGGTGTATCTATAACAGCAATATTATTATCATATATACCAACAAACCAATCATAATTTGTATCATCTTCATAATTACATCCTATTACAGGTTGATAATATGGAAAATCTACAAGTGATTTAACCCAAAATGATATTGTCCATTCATCACTTATTATGTCAGGAATTGAAATATAATCTTGATAAGCCTTGGTAGGAGCACAGGCATATCCAAATGAATCTTCTATATAATTCTCTCGCCCATGCCAAATTCCATTATAATTACCTTTATTATCTTGCACATTTTCATTAAATGGATAATAAGCAATACAAGTGTTATCATTAAATGGGTCATCAGGATCCGTCAATTGTGTGAAAGCCTCATATAAATAATTGACTTCATCATCAGTCAGGACTTTACTGAATATACGGAATTCATCTACCATCCCTCTATAATAATCAAATACTTCATTACCATCTTTATAACCTTTACCAGCCCCAATAACAGTTTCTATCATAGGAATTACAGACCTATAACCTGCAAAATCAACCTGACATTTGAATTCTCCATCAATATACAATTTTACCCGTCTCATGGTATAATCATAAGTAACAACAACATATGTCCAATCTTCATGTAAATTATCTTTATCAACTGTTATACTGTTTTCATATATATGAACATCTAACCTTGTTAATACAATGATGGAAAATGTCTTATCTCCATCATATCTTAATCCAAATCCAGCATAATTATCAGAATCATCATCAGCAATCCATATTCCAAAACTGAATATGTATTGATCAACACCAGGGTTATTGTCAGGTTTAATCCACAATGAAACACTAAAATTACTGACTAAATATTGGTCTGTTATAGGTTTATTAAACACCTTGATGTAAGACATTCCGTCAAATTTAGCAGTTGGACCACTGAATCCTGAATCATATTGCTCATTACCATACCATATACCATCATTATTCTGTATAGCATCAAGTACTTGTTTATTGAAATTATAATATAATACACAACTATTATCAGACAAAGGTTGTTTCCTTTCAACTGGAATTCCTTGTCCTATCGCAAGTTTTGTCATTCCAGGTAAGGTGGAATCTATTTCAAGTAAATGTAAAATTTCATCTTCTTCCAAAATATCATGAAAAATTCTGACTCTATTTATTTGCCCTTTAAAATGATTACTTAATTGACCTGAACTGGTTAAACAACTTCCTATGGCAAATTTAGTAGATGATACAGCTGATAAACTAATAGTCTTTCCTTTATTTAACAAAATATTCTTAAATGTATCATATATTTTTAACTTTATATGATTATAATCAAATTCAGCAACAACAAACACCCAAGTATCATAACTGATATTATCTCCTGATTCAGTTAAATAGTCCCCTCCATTACATCCTACTTTTAACCTCCAAGTTCTACCATAATTACTTCCTATGATAGCAAAATCAAAAGTTGTAGAGGCTAGTGTACTAGCACCATCCCATCCAATTATAACTTGGTCACTATCTCCTCCTACACCTTCAACATTAACCCAGCAAGTGAATGTAAAAGGAACTTGTAGATTGTGTTCCAAATCTATAATTATTCCAGATTCCCCATCAAATTCTGCACAACCACTAACCAATCCTGGTCCATATGAAATATTCCCTTCCCACCTACCAACAACCTTATTTATGAGGTCAACCGTATTTCCTTCTAATGGCCAGAAATATTTACAAGGAACATTTTCTAATGGGAACGTCAACTTGCTGTAAGGAACAGGAAAACTATCAAGTGGACGATTATAAACCCTGATATCTTCTAACCAACCTACATAATTACTAAATTCAAAATAATAAATATGCAATTCTGATAAATCTACAGAATATGTTCCTATCTTTTCTCTATCAAAATATAATGTAATAGATGCTTTTAATTTATCTATCATCAATACTATATGATGCCATTGACCTTTATCAATGATAACATTGAAATTAATAAGTATATCATCATCTTTATAAAATAATAACCTTCCATTATCTACATACAATTTAAATCTATTACCTAATTTAATTAAATCATAAGTTTCCATGAAACTACAGAAATGGAAAGAAATAGTTGTATAATCTGCATCAATGTAAGGGATTTTGATGTAAGATTCTGAATTTAATTCTCCTACACCTTGTAATCCACCTGCTTCTGTTACATCTACACATACCACCTTATCTGATTCGATATCAAAATTATTTCCTGACATATCAACTACTTGACCTGTAAATGCTACATAAATCAAGGATTGTCTTAAATTATAAATATCATCAAATTCAAAATCATATGGAAGATAAGAAGAAGGACCAGGACATATTAATAACTTCGTTCCTTCAAGAGGAACATAACAATCAACTATTAAATAATCCCCATCAAATTGACAATATTTAGAAACAATTGAATTATCCTTATTAACATAACCAGTAGTGACTTCATTACGTGTTCTTGCATCTATTACCTTTAGAGGGATATCAGGAAATATATACCTGAACCCTTTCAAATCTATAAGGACTTCATGTTCTCCTCCAGTAGGATTCATTGTTGTCAAAACTGCTTCCATTAAGACTATATTATCATAACTGGCATCTATAGGACTTAAACTTGGAGGAGAATCTTGCTTGAACATATACATATAAGTATAAGAACCTTCAGGAATGGTGGTTTCTTCTGTAAGGATGGCAAAACAATACTTATTATAATCATAGGTAGCATCAGGCAATATCATATGACTTGTCCATTCTTCTTCTAAATCAGGAGTAAATTCTCCAGGTGTTAATATAATAGTTGACTCCCCTTCATCTACCTTAACTCCAATAAGGGTTTTTGATTTCCAATTTTCAATATTATCTACAAAAGTATCAGTATATTGGTTATATCCTTTAACCTTGTGGGAGGTGCATGTATAAGGTAGTCCTATGTTAGGAACCTTGACTATAACCACACCTTGTCTTGGAGCTTTAATAGTCACCTCAATGATAAACTCAGTTGACGTTTCTATTAATCCATTATTATACAATAAATAATTCCAATTAACAGGAAAGTTCTTTAATCCATCTCTATAAACATGAAAATATCCTATGTTCTCGGGTAACGATAAGATATGACGTGTAGTAGGAACATCTTGACTATATAATTTGAAACTATAACCTAAAATCTCAATATCAAAATCATCACTAACATTATCAAGTGCATACATGATAAATGTAGTTCCATATACTATATCTTTGGACAAATCTTTAGGATATATAGCAGGAATAACTGAAATTTCTTGAAATGGAATTTGAGTCAGTCGCATATTAGGTTCAATATCAACAAATTCCCCTGTATCTGTATACAACTGATAATTGATATCCTTAACTAATACAACAAGTCCTTTTGCCGTCCATTCCTTACCACAATGAATCAATAAATCTAACTTATCCGTATCTAGAGGCTGTTTGAACATAACAACAAGATGGTCATACCTATCTACTTTTCTTATATCATACCAGTTTGTTTCAGTGTTATAATAATGAGTATCTACATTACGTGATGAATTGTCATCTACCTCAACAGGAGGATAAACAGAAAGATAACTACAAGGGGACCCGTCAGGAATACCATCTAATATAAGGATTCCACACACTTTAATTCTTCTATCATAACGCAATTTGACAATAAAATTAAGGTCACAAGTAATATGAAAATATTTACTACCTGAAGTATCAAAATTATTTAATATATCAAAAAATGAACCTTCTTCATATGAAGTGGCTCCAATCATCTCAACATAAGAAGGATATTCCAAATAATAATTACTGAAATCATAATAACCTTCAGTATTATATAAAGCTACAACTGGAACATACTTTCCAACAACAAATTGAAACATATCAACATCTACTGATGTGATTTCAGGAGTTATATACTTACTATAATCAACAGATTCATAAATTTTAAATTTTGTTAATCCATCAACTGAAACTGGGTAATAATCCTCATCTAAATAAATATAAATATCAGAAATTACAGTGGATTTCTTAACAACCCTTTTTATTACAACACTATGAACACCTTTATATAGCATAAATTCCAAACTGTCTTCAGTAGAAGTTTCATTCAATTCATCATATTGATACCTGTACACAACACCATCATCTATTAATACTTCAATATAAACTTCCTTACCTATTGTTGCTCTGGAAAAACTTACATCATAATCATACAAATTATGAAACAAACAAGTATGAATTGTTATCAAGTAGTCATCTATATCAGAAATATAATTAGGTATTTTATTAACAGACCTCAAAATCTCCTTTACACTCCTAATAGGAGTATAATTTTCAAGTGTATCAAAACTTTCAAAATTGGCTATGGTATATGCAAAAAATCCTACTCCTTCGACATAATTACACACTCTCAATTCTTTACCTACATCCTTAATACTAACTGGAACAAACTTCCCATCACTATAAATAGGGGATTCAGGTTTGGAATTACCTACTACTTCATTATAATATCCTATAGGTTTACCTCTTCGCTTTCCAACATTTTCAATAGCCCTAACATCTGCACTCATGTAACCAGGATAATTTAAACTACCTTTCTTTTCATAATATTCAAAAAAGGAATCCCCATCCTGTTTCTTTAAATCCATAGGATCATCAATATTTTCAGATTGACGTAACACATATATACTCATATCATAATCATCATAATTTGGAGGTATTAAATGTACTTCATTATCAAACAATACCTCTTGTCTAGGTAATACATAAAACAACACATCAAAATCAAGTATTTTATATAAACGGATTTTACAATTAACACTGGTTTTCAAAGTTTTATTCATATATTTACCTCCGCCCTCCATATTGAAGTAGCTGATGTAAAGGATACATCTGAAATTTCATTATGTGTTACCCCAAATATCCCTCCAACTAAATTCCTTGTATATATCAAAGAACCCTCAGTAACATTTCCTGTTCTTATTGCAGACCCTGTCCTTATATATCTAACTTCACCCTGTTGCCCTCTAAAATTTAATAAAATTTTATCTAAATCTTTAGAACTTTCTGTAACATAACAATAACCCGTAATTAAATCTCGAAATTCAGCTGGTTTAACTACTATAACACTACCTACTTTCTTAACTGATAAAAATGGAAATGGAAATAAACCCTGCAAGAAAGAATAGACAGGAGTTCCTGCCTTAACACTTAATTGTGTCACATGATAATTCCATGTTGCAGGAAAGGAAATATTTAATTCCAATACGTCAAATATCTCACTAATTCTCCACCCATCATCTTCATATACACTATAACATTCTTTTAAATAAATCTGAGCTTGAGGAAATGTAATAGGAGATACAATAGGAGTAGAAATAATTCCAGAATCATATATATCATATAATTCCTTACTTATTGATTTGAACATAGCAGATTTTTTAATTTTTAATGTAGATATAGAATCTCCTATATTTCTAAGAGTCAAAGTGGCTCCTGTACTGGTAACAGCAGTCCTGATTACATCATAAGATTGGAAAGTATCCATTATTTTGTCAAGTGACCCCATAAGAGTTACAGTAACATAAATAGACCCATCCTTATTATAACTAACAGTCAAACTCTTTAAATTTCTGGAATCTTCTTGAGTTAATGTATCTTTTAACTGCTCTATAAACGTGGCTCCTGCCCTTGCATCTCTTGCCATGACCCTCTACTCCTTAAATACTTTCAATTTCCATAACCCAAATAAATTCTGAATTTCAGTTGGTCTATACCTTTTATTATTGAAAATTATCCTATAAGACTCATCAATATAGTCAATATCATCTTGTCTTATATAAATATACATCACTTGTTTTAAAATTATATTATTATTACTAGATGCAACCTCTGGCTGTTCACTATATATACACGGAACTTCAATACCTTGATCATAAGTTTCAACACTATCAGGATTAAATGGATCAATACTAGACCCTGAAACAGGTGGTTTTACAATACAGGTAGGAGATTCTTCTAAAGCATTTAATTTCGGGAAAATCTTATTTAGTATTTGCCTTATACTTATCATATATACTCCTTTAATTTAATAAAGTAGCATTCGATCTCATATTATTTATAATGGCATGCTTAATGTTTAAACTTAAATTCAAATCAGAATCAAGTAAAGAATTAGAAAGAGGTTTATTTATCAACCCAGTTTTCAAAAAATCATCCACACGTTCAGGAATTTCAGGTAATTCTAGTTTAGGTAAGGGTTCAGGTTTTGGTAATATATCAGTTATATCAGGCAGTTTTGCAGGCATATTTCCTAAAAAGGAAAATAATCCTCCAACTGTACTTGGAACACGTCTTTCTTCTTTAATTCCTTTAGGAATAGTAAGTTTAATCCCTTCTTCCTCTAACTCATCCAATTTTGGCAATTTCCCTGTTATTATAGGTGTTTTTTGTTTTCGCCTACTAATATCCTCAATTTCATTTTCCTCACCAGCTTGTGACATTGTAATGAGTTCTCCAGACTTTGCTAGCGTAAT
>Ga0190327_1000087_pt1 | contig 15224 bp, 25 predicted proteins | sample 48720401_MG_FD_161667 | JGI IMG/M metagenome (GOLD analysis project Ga0190327, IMG submission 161667) | Hydrothermal vent sediment bacterial communities from Southern Trench, Guaymas Basin, Mexico - 4872-04-0-1_MG | ecosystem: Environmental > Aquatic > Marine > Hydrothermal vents > Sediment ... | reverse complement strand
CGTTACCGCAATATCTTAACGTATTACTTGAGAGAGCGAGGGAAAGGTTTAGCGGTAAAGTTAGAGTGTTCGTAAGGATATTGCGGTAACGTATCGGAGGGAAACGAGGTGGTGTTTAAAAATGAAAAAAATAGGTAGAGAACATGGTAGTTTTAGTCGTCCACTCAGAATTCTCGACTTGTTTTGCGGACTAGGGGGTGTCGCAAGAGGGTTTCAGATGTTCTTGATTGAGAATGGCATAGATTTCGAGTATTACGCAATAGACATAGACGACAGAATTCTAAAAGCTCACAAAGTTTTGAATCCGTACAGTGTTGTAATAAAAAGAGATGCTTACTCTTTCTCTGACAAGGAGTTATGTAATTACGATTTTATTTGGGCGAGTCCACCATGCGAAACTCATAGTATTGCGGGAATTTGGAAAAGAAAAGTCGACACGAAACCAGACATGAGATTGTATGAATTAATCGACAGACTCTATGATTTAGGAAAACCGTTTGTCGTGGAAAACGTTAAACCTTATTACAAGCCACCGATAAGACCCACCAGTAGGGCGAATAGACACATTTTGTGGTCTAACCTTGAAATTCCACCCATTAAGGTAAATTTACCAACTTTTACGAGTGTCAAAGACAAAATTGACACTTTAGCTAAATACCACGAAATACAAGATAAAATAGATAAAATTCGTAGGATTCTCGGTAATAGGACTAGAGATGCTTTGAGAGACATGGTGCATTGGAAAATATCGTATCAAATAGCTAAACGAGTTATCCCACAAATAATTAACGACAAGGTTTTATTACAACTTAGATTATTTGCCTAAATTTGGGTTTATGGTTGGTTAAAACCGTCTAAGGATGTATTTGTAGTGTTTCTTTAATATGTAGTTTCTACCGCAATATGGACAATTGACAACTCTCTTAAGCTTGGGTAAAAAAATAGTATAACCGCAATAGCATTTAAGTATGTATGCCATATACGCATTGCGAGCAATCGAGTTATATAAACGTATGCGTATAGCTGGATATGAGACATAGCTATAAGGTTGATCCACGTATTACTAAAGCGGTTTTAAAACGGCTATACTGTAAGTACCCTAAACGGTATATTGCTGAAGCGTTAGGTTTGAAGCTTGGCACTGTACAAAAGTATATCAACGAGCTTAAGCTAAACTGTAACGGTAAAAGCGTTACGAGACCGAAGAACAATACGCTAAAAGAGTTAGTGTACGAAATCGTAAAAAGAGAAGTCGAAAAAATAAAAAGAGAGCTAAATCTGGATAGCTGAAGATTCGTAGCATATATCGTAGAACGGACATTTACGCTTACCAATTACGCATAGGTTTTCGTTATAGTAGAACGGTATTCTATCGTATTTTAAGCTAATGTAGAAATCGTCTAAACGATTCTTGAACTCATCGTATATCGTATCGTCTCTGTAATGCTTGAATATCCGTCTATCTCCGTTATTGCGGTTAACGTATACGAGGTATCCGTATTCACGGTTAAAGAATCGTAAGTATGCTTCGAGTTGCATAACATGGCTATCTCTCGGTTCGTTTGGTAATCTACCGCATGTCTTTAGCTCTAATACGTATTTATCCGTCAATAAATCGCACATTGCGTATACCTTTACGAAATCTCTGTCTATATTGAACACTTCTACCGTCAAAACTTCCGAATCTCCGTTTAACTCCTCTGCGAGACTGCTAAGTATGAAATCGTGTATTAGTATCCCTACGATCAAGCTGAAATCGTTACTGTTATGCTTTTTACCGTATTTCTTTTCGAAATAAGCTCTGCGAGGACAATATACGAGATCGGTTACCTGAATATCTGCGTATATCTTAGTCCGTCTTTGCAGATACGAATATATCGCCGTATCAATCGCCAAGTTTATCGCTTCCTCTTCTGCTATTATTTCGTCTAATCCCGTCATTATATCACCTCTCGCATATCCCACTCCATGTATTCTATATCGCTCATGTTTGCGGTTTCTCCAGTTTCGCTTTCGTTAGCCATATCGTAACCTTCACCCTCGTTGTAAAGCTCTAAGAACGTTACGTTACCGTTGTATAGCTCGTGTAACGTATCGAGTTCGATCTCTAAGCCTAAGTGGTATAGAACCGTATAAAATGCGTTAAGTTGTCTCGTCTTTCTACCCGCTTTATCCGATTCTGCTTTCTTGAAATCGTCAAAGCATTTTTCGTCAATGATCTTTAAAACGCCTCTCGTCACTTTAGGATCGAGATATACGATTTCTCCGTCTTGAACGTTTAATATTTCGTCAGTACTCGGAGCTTTAATTAAGTACTCTGCGTATACAATCCTATCGATGAATTGTTTAGAGCTTAATCGGTATTTTTCACGTATTAGGTATTCGAGCTTATCTTTATGGTTAACGCTTGTGCTTTGGCTTGCGTAGTTTAATATATCCTCGTCTGTAACGTTACCGAAAAATAGTAAGCTTACGAAATTCTTATAGCTTATGTCTGCTTTACTGCTTACCCCTCTTTTCCACAACCCTTGCTCCATCCCTGTCTGCAATACACGCCACAACTCTTCTAACCTTTGTCGTTCTAAGCTTCCGATCTTATCAAACTCATCGAATACTATCGTTCTGTAATGGTACGCTACTCCGTAACTGTTAAACCTACCGTCTCCCACCAATTGAGGCAAGCTTGGCGTTTCGGTGTAATAGTAAGCTGACCATACACGCTCAAGTAGGCTCGCAAAAGTGCTTTTACCCGTATTAGGTGGCGTATAGCTTATTATGTGCAGCGGTATGTTTTGTGGTTTAAATATCGGTAGTAACCTCGGGATTAACAAGCCATAGGATTCGTTGCATGGTTTATAGCCGAATCCGTATGCCAATAGTTCGTAAGCCTTGTATTCGTTAAGCAGTTCTTTAGCGGTATCCGTGTCAACCGTTGCGATTATGAATTCGAGTTCTTCAGCTTCTATGTATTTTCTACCTTTGTATCCGTGTTTTACTATCGGTTTAGCTTTAACGTATATCGTTTCTTCTCTGTTTAGCTCGATGTAGTTGAGTATTTCATCGTTAATATTTTTGACTATTATAGTATAACCGCATGGTACTCTTAATTTCGCTATGTCATTGAAAATGTCTATGTTTACGCCATTTAGCTTGAATAAGATTGGTTGCGAATATTTAACGGCTTTGTAGAATTTAGCTTTATCTTGTGCATTGTGTAACATTTCGGCTACTTTTCTTTGCTCGTCTTCCGTATACGCTCTAAATCCGATGATCTCATCGATACTCAAATCCTTAACGTATATCTTAAAGCTCACGAGGGGTAAATCGCTCATCCGAGTTCACCCCCTCTTACCGTTCTAACCTTTGCGTTATGGCTACTTTCCGAATTACTAACGTTCTGCGGTATCTTGATCGTCTGTAATGCGTTTATCAAGTTCCATATGTCGTCTTCCGTCAATATAACGTAGTATTCCCCACGATTGTTCGGTTTAACGTATTTAGCGAATCTAATCCTCATCGCTACTCCTTTACGTGCTTGTTGTAGCCGTATGTTCATTCTCGATAAGTTCACTTCTACCGATTCTGCGTCCCTCGTTTCGTTCTTTTGCTTCTCTAACCGTTCTAACCTTTCCGTTATTTCTTCCAGCTTATTCCTAACGAACTTACAAAACTCTTCAAACTCCTCTTTCTTCATACCATCACCTCGTTTATCTTTGTGAGCTTGAATATACCGCTTAACACGCATAATATCCGAGATACGAGGTCTAACGTAATGGAAGTGAACGTAACATTTCCATTTGCGATTATAATATTCGTAACGTATAAAATTCCGTGTGCGTAATAAGATGTGAGCATGCGTCTTATCCGAAAAAAATCGATAATTCTGCCACGATACGAATTTAAAAAATGTTTAACCGCTTTGCGATACTCCGAATACGATTCCGTTCTGGTTATCGTAACTAAATAGTAGAACATAATTCCGTTTGAACCGTCTTTTTGAATTTCTCGGCTCGATACTTTAACCTCTTACGCTTTAACTTATATCCTGCGTATGTCAATACGTATCTTATTAGCGATCTCATGTTTGCGTATCTGGATTTCCATGTCCGTTTTACGTAAACCATGTAATCGTCTAACGCTATAAAAATAGGGAATTGATCCTCGTACATCTGGATACCGATTGCGTGTTTACGTACTTGCGTTAAATACGTTCTAAACGCTATAACGGGTTTACCGATTGTTCTGCGATATTCGATCCATTCCTTAAGCCTATCGAGATTTTGCGGTTTCTCTACGATTGTAATTTCGATTAATTGTCCGTTACTTACATCGTAAAACTTATTTAACGCCGTAACCGCTTTACAGTATGGAGGATACCATTCCAAGCCGTTAATCCATTCGTCTCCGTTCATTTCTCGCCCCCCTTCTTACCATTAAGCTGGATAAACTTTTTGAGAGCTTTACTTGCGTATACCTCATGCAATCTATACAGTTCTTTCGGATTAATAGGTTTGTTGTCGATTAAACTTACGAGTTGTAGCGGTTTATTCTTCTTTCGGAATGCGTATATCGGAATAATACTGTATTGCTCGTATGCGTTAAACATCGCTTGCTTCTCCGTCTCGCTCAGATTATTGTTGTATTTACACTGTATTCCAAACGTTATACCGTGTTTAACCGCTATAATGTCAAACGTTCCGTGTGATCCAGCCGACCTAACGCAATAGAATCCAGCGGAAGAAAAAAGGTTAAAAATTTCACGTTCAAATCGGTATCCTTTCTTGTAACTCTTACCGCTCATATTCTACGCCTCCGAGTTCGAATAATTTCTCTTTAACGAACTCTTTTATCGTAACGCTACATATTTCTAACGTTGTGGCAGTTCCCGCTAATAACGCTTGAACTAATGCTAACAAGTCCTCGATCTTTCTGCTACTTGCGTATTTATCGATTACCTTTGCGATCTCCATCGTTATCTCTTTGACCTTCTCGGATACGATTTCGTTTAGCTTAGGGTTAAAGTTGAGCATACTTACGTCAATGCTATTACCGCAGATGTCGAATATTCGTGAAATTAGGATTAGCTTATTGCTTAGTTCGTTAAGAACCGCTAAGCGTGTTAATCTCGCTATTTCTTCGGGAGTGGTTATGTTCTCGACATTAAATCTTATCGCATCCATAACCGTACACCTCGCATTTACCCTTTAATAGCGTATTCGAAAAAGCGGTTTACGAGGTACTTTACGAAATAATCAAGTTCTTCATCGTTCTCTGGAAATCTTCCATCAACGGTATCTTTGTAAACCACAGAGTAACTACTTGCATATTCGAAACCGCTATCTTTCCAAAATCGAGCATTGAACGTCATTTTATCCGCTACCTCATAATCGAAGTATTCTGGATTAAGTGAGATTATAGCGTATACTTTTGTTTTGTTAGTTAATGTGTCATATATCGTTTCTATTGTTATTTTCAGAATCTTAAGGTTAATTGTCTTCTTGAATTTCTCGTATCTATCCATAAACGTATCACCTCGTTAGCCCGTTCTTCTTTGCGATTAAATTATTACACGAATTCACGATAGAAATCGCCAGATTGCGTATGTTAATAAGCGAAGCCTTGGCGGTAGCGTTAATGTCGTTAGCGTCTAACGTTTCTAAAAATTGAGAATAGCGGTATAATTGTTCGGTTATTTCCTCTAAGATTCGGTTAACTTTACTCATCGCTTAACACCTCGTATAAGTCGTATAGTTCAAATATCGGATCGAGTTCTTTAATCCATGCTCGTATTGCTTTAATTTCTTCAACCGTAAACTCGCAGTCGTATAGCATGCGTATTATTTGATCTATCGTACAACCTCTGCAAGTCGATGGGTATTCTTTGTCGAATACTATCGTTTCTCCGTTCTCGTAGCTTTGCTTTAGTTCTTTCAACATCTCTACCGTTTCCCTAACTAACCAGCTATATCCGCTCTCGTACTCCATACCGATCACCGTTCATCCCTATGCTGTTCATCGTATTTAAACCCTTCGCAAAATCTCATTATAATGAGGTTTTACGAAACCGTTAAATATCCGTTAAACATACATATAAACATGAGCGATAAGATCGTTACGTTAAACGTTAGAGTAGGACGGGATAGACACCGAATAGACGGTAAAGAATACTATTATTATAGGATATTAATACCTATGAATAAAATAAGAATCTTAAGCGATAAGGCTAAAATAGCGATCTATCCCGCAAAATGGATCGATAAAAGCGATTAACGCTATCGCCAACGTAAGTTGGCGTTATTTTTTAACGTGATCTAATACGTCAATCAAAATCTCGTATAAACGGTCAATACGATTCTCAACGTGATTAATACGTTTGTGTAATTCGTTTATTTCCGTCTTAAGTTCGTTAATATCGTTCTGAATGTGCGATAACTCGTTTTCAAGACGTATGAAAAAAATTAGAGCGTTAAAAATACGCTTTACAACGTTCATAGCGTTACCGTTAATCCCATTCGACTTCTTTTCGTTCACATGGTTTTCCTTCGTCATGATAACAGTAGTGTAGATAAACCTTATACGTTATATCCGCTAAAAATGGCTTTAATTGTTCGTATAGTTCTTTAGCTTCGTCTTCGTTGTGAACTTCGAAGCGTAAGAATGTTGGTTGTTTTGTTAAGCGTTCTTCTTCGCTTAATACTTCTTCAATCTCTAAATACAATCTCATAACTTTATCACCTCGCTTATATATTAATCAAACAATACCTTTGTCGTTTCGTAAATTTTCTTGATTTCTGATTCACTGAGAGCATGGTTGTAGATGCTGACATGAGCAATGAAACCATGATGATATCCCTCTCCAGAACCAGTATAACCAATTTTTAGTGTTTGTCCCGGTTTCATGAGCAATGGTGTTCCATCAAAAGTTATTGTTCTACTAAGCGTCCCATTTACAAATATATCACATTTGTTAGGTTGCACAACGTAAGCAACCATGTAAAACTTATCTGCTTCAAAGCCTCCCGGTAAATAGTCTGCCTCCGTAGTAAGCCATTTTGTTCCATCTCCAATATCTCCATGAAATCCTTGTAAATACTCCCACTTCACATCGAAAGTATATTCACGTCTAGTCCCTATAAGTCCTGAAGCTAATTTATCTCCTTTTGGTGCAGACCAGCAAATCCATGTCCACGTGTTTACGTTAAACACATCCGAATAGGGTACTTCCACATAATCATCCACTCCATCAAAGTATAATGCGTTCTTTCCCATTTTCAGCTTTTGCCATGTCGCTCCATATATTGTCCCGTGATTATTATAACCGCTTATATCGTGTGCAACGCTACCAAATCCTTCGTCAAATGGTATAAACAAAACGGGTTTACGTTTAAGAATCTCAACGTATGCTTTAACGTATGCGTATAACGGAGTTTTGTTAAAATACTCCGCAATCGATTTCCAGCTACCCTTATCGACCCAATCTCTAAACTGCCAAACGGTTTTAAGCATAAACTTTGCTAAAGCGGTATCTTCATCGTCAAGTAATTCGTAAGCTTTATCTACGTTAACGTCTGCGTAATATGCGATTTCGTTAAGAACGTCTGGATTCGCTCCGATTATTTCGTAAGATTTCGTTATAGCTCCGAGTCTTTTTAATAACTCCTCGCCACTAAATCGTTCTTTTGCGTTAAGTAAATCCGTTAAGTATGTAAAATAGACGCTCCAATCTTTCGGATCAATTCCGTATTTGTTTAAAACTCGCTTAGTTTGAGCGATTAACGGATGATCTAACGGTTTACTTAAGCTTTCAACGTATTTCTTTTCAAATAATAGATACATATTAAATCACCGTATAAAAAATTAAGATAAAAGCGATCAAGCTTATGGCGTTGCTTCTACGATGTGTACGCACCATCTGTTTAACGAACTGTTAAACGCTATTTCTATCTTTGAATTATTTGGATCTAATGCGTCATCGATTAAAGCGTTGAACTCTGCGAGTTTACTATTGTATTTAGCGACTATAGCTTCGATTTCGCCTTGAGTCATTCCCGCTTCGTCTGCCATTACTGCTACGTAAAGTCCTCTGTTACACACCGAAATTACTGCGGGAAGAATGTTTCTAACGATTGAAGCCTTAAAGTATCTCTGTGGCGTTCCCGTTACTGAATCCTTACTATCGAGTACTTCGCTAAGCAAATCGTCTTTTCCGAGTAAAGCGTATCTAACTTTCGGAATAGCTGACCACGCTTTATCCTTATCGCCTACGCATACTAATATTCTAAGCACGTTCTCATAGAACTTATCTTTTGCTTGATCGATACCCTTCTCGAAATCTCCGCCTTCTTGGAATGCTGATTCTCTGTTAGTGAAATAATCGTTTTTACCTAACGCCATTTTTACCTTTCTCTTAATCATTATGTCGTCTTTGTCCTCTCGATTAGGATTGATGTAGCTTTCGTATTCTTTGTTCGATCTATCCACGATTTTGCTTAGATAGTCTTCCTCGCTGTTAATTACTCTGCTTAAGTTCGTTAGTATTTTCTGTCTCTTTCCCTTAAATGTCGTTGCCCAATCCTCTTTTATCTCACCAAACGTATCTGGGATTTCCTCAACTTTAAACGCTCCGAACCAACCTTCAAATACTGTTGCCATGTTATAACGTATGTATCGCTTGAATATATATCGTTACAAAATTTGCCATAATAAAAACGCTCAAGGTTTATGACGTATTTTTATATAACGAGGTTTATTACCTTTATTACGGTTACTCGTTAAACCTAAACGCCTCGCCATGCCGTAAATACTACATTCGCTTTTACCGAGTAATTCAGATAATACGCTAACGGGAATAACTTTATACCATTTTTTCAATAATTCGATTTCATAATAACTCCATTTAATTCTTGGCATATTCGTAAGCTTGCTCTACGATTTGCTCTAACGTGCTATACGATTCTGGATTTGTCCAAAGCTTCATAATCGCTTTCATACATTTCTGAACTAATATATTTTTCTTAAGCCTATCGAGTTCGTCTTCGTGTTCTTTTATAACCTCTCTAACCGCTTTCTTCGCTAAGAATACGAATTCGTTACGTCTAAAATCCGCTACTCCGTATATGTTCGGTATATTAAAGTCGTAACCGTATACCGCTTTTAACTCCTTAATTTTCGTTAACACTTCGGATAATATCGTCATACTTTACCTCTAACCGTTTTACTTCTCTCGTAAACTGACCACTTAGCGATAACTTTACCATAACGCTTTGTCGTTACTCCCTTCCTTCCGATTATCGCTACAACGTTTATATCCCAAACTCTGAAACCTCGTTGCGGTATCCCGATTGTAAACGATTCAAATAGCTTACGACAATAACCGCAATTGATAACGTGCCATAGCGGTAAAGTAAACCGTTCTTCGAACCAATTCGTATATACGAGATGTATCGGTTCGTTCTTATCGATTATACCGTAATGTCCTTTACGCTTACGAGTATGACATTCACCTCTGCGTTTCTTCTGTAATATCTTACGTAAGAATTCCATAACGTGATATACGGGATTAGAACGCTCTATTATAACCGCTTGTAAATCTTCGGGATTATTCGATACGATAACGTAAAAATCTGCCTCTAATCCTCGTAATCTTTCAGCCGTAAGCGGTGTTAAGCGTATAGCACAAGCGGTTGTATGTATTTCGTCTTGATTAAACGGACAATAGAGGTAGCGTCCTATTGCTTTAATCTTATTGGGTTCGGATTCTGTCGGTGGGATACCGCTAAAAGCGTTACGTGAATATTCGGCTAACGTATAAATCAATTCGTTAAGCTCTACTCCGTAACGGTTAATTAGATTTTGCTCTATTTTGCTTTTGAGTTCTTCCGTATTGGTAAATATTGCGTAAACGGTAAACTTACGCTTCTTCAAGTCTTTAACTAATTCCTCAGCTCGTTCTTTATACGCTTCTCGTATACGCTTTTGTATTCGCTTGTGCATTGCGGTTAAATATCGTTTGTTAGACATTATCGTATTCCAGAACGCTTTAGCTAACTGTAACGCTATACGCTTCTTATACGGTTCACGTAATCGTTTATCCGATCGTTTCCTTTCCGAAGCTCTATGTCTCGGCATATTCGTTACGAATAGTCAAAACCGCATTGTCTATACGCTCTAATCCTTTCGTATATCTCTTTGATCTTCGATTTAGTATCGGATATAATCGTTAAAGCGTTAATAGCGTTCACGTCTTTGTTAATAAGCTCGACTAATTTCGTTTCTAAATCCGTTAGCAGATTAATAACCAAGTTCGTTATATCTTCGGCGATACTGCTAAGCTTTGACGTATAATCGCTAATCAATTGATTTACTTCGTTCTTTAGCTGATTAAAGCTATCGTTAAGACTGTTTACGTCTGCGTATATTTCTTCGAGCATTAACTCGTAATCCTCATCGCTAACTAATCCTATATCGTGTCTCGCTTTTACTGCGTTAAGATCATCGTATCTCGCAATTAAACGCTCCATTATTACGTTTACCGCTTGATTAACGTAATTCTCAAGCCGTTCTGTGAATGCGGTAACGTCAAAGATCAGATACGCCATTACGGCGTTAATGTGTTCTAAGTACGCTTGTAGATACGATGTAACGTAATCGGATTTAGTAGCGAGATACGAAGCGATCTGAGTATCGAGATTGTTATATAGCTGAGTTAAACGGTTATACGCTCCTTGTACTAACGCTTCTAAGATCGTATACGGTAACGCAGAAGTCGGAGCTAAGATAGACGTTGCGTATTTTGTTTCTACGAGATCAACCCGTTGTCCTAACGCTTGAGCTACGCTTAAATCTGGTGGAAGTGAACCTTTCCATACGTTCAATATCGTTTGAAGTGAAGCGTTATAATTCGATTCTAATGCCGATGATAAACCCTCGCTTAACATCTCGCTAATACATTCGCTACCGATTTCTTCACCGAGATATGCTGACGATTCAACCGTCTTTTGTAGCGTTGCGAAGAATATTTCGGTTATGTGTTTCGGATGATACGGTAACGCTTTAGGTTTCGGTAACGATACAAGTAGATCGGGATTTTCGAATACCGAGAATACGTCTCGTAACCATTTTTCACCTACGGTACTCTTGAGTATTTGTAGCCGTAAATATCTGCTTAACGCTTCTCCTACGTCTTTAGCTCCGAGAAAATCAGCTATCTCTTCGAATATTGTCGGTAGCTTTTGACTTTTTAATCCCGAACTTATTATTTTCATTAACTCCATAATCCGACACCTCTATAACGATTAGTTACGGATACGGTACTTCTATCGGTATTTCGATACCTCTTAATCCATGTAGTTCAGCTCCGACAATAGCTAAGTAGTGCTTTCCAGCTTTAAGCGGTACTTCGAACTTATCGATCAGTATATTACCGTTAACGTTTATCGCATTGTAAACGTTCAATACGAACATAGCAGTAGTTTTACGTTTGTTATCTGGATTACTCGGATCGGATAGCGTTAAAGTAGGCTTAATGTCAACCCCAATCTTGATTTTGTAATCTCTGAAACCACTATCGTAGAACCATCCTAATAACAACGATTCAGCTTCAACCATCTCAAGCTTACACTCGACCAAAGCACCGATTAACGGATCAATCGTTTCGTACATATACGCTAATAGCGTTATGTCTTGTCCGAATATTTTAGAACCGTAATCTACCGCATGGTGTTCTATCGGATTTACTGCCTCTGCGAAATAATACGCAAATAACGTATCTTCCTCGTCTGGATCACGAGGCATTTTAGATACGTCTTCTGCTTTGATACGGATAACGCATAATCCTTTACGTAAGTTAGACGGTAAATCCTTCATAGCGTTCTTTAGTTCGTCTAATTCGCTACTCGTAAGTTGAATCTGCGGGAATGTCGGATTATCGTATGTTTGACCGTCTAATCCCGTCATGTCCGTTGTAGAATCGTTATACGTGAACTCTAACGCTTTTAAGCCAATCGGATTAGTAGAACTCGTTATATACCGTTCTAACGCTAATCCGAAGCTTAGTTGTTTAATCGCAGAACTTATACTATTGTTGAGATTCGATACGATGTTAGCGATAGTATTCCGTGTATTCTCGATTACGTTATATCTCCGATCTAATACGTCTACGAGTTGATACTTAAGTATATCGTGTCTCAGATTTAATATAGCGTTCTTAACGTCATCATACGTTACCATATACTCTACTACGGTTTGGTAAAATATATATTTAACCTCGCAAAACAAACACTATGCAAAACGATAAACTGACGATTAGGGATAAGTTAACCGTAGTAATAATTGACCGTAGAACGGGTAAAGTAAAACGAGTAATCAAAGAATCGAAACGCAATAGCGTTAATAAAAGCTTAGCGGGTTATATAGCTGGAGCTTTAACGCAAGGATTAACGATAAACGCCATAGATGTACTTGAGATTCTCGACAGTTCGGGAAATACGATAAAAACGTTTAGCGTTGATAGTGAAACGGTTATTAACCCAGATTCGTACTTATGCCGTTTTATCGCTACGGATACGAGTTATGATACGTATACTACGTCAAAACAACGTCTTAAATCGGGTAATAGTATATACTTCGTAAACGTTCAAGACTTTAGCAAAGGTACGTATGACGCAGTAAGATACGTTTGGGAAGTAACTATACCCTATCAGACAGAGGAGTAATTATTTTAATCGGGCTAAGCTTACATCTGTGGCACGGATTTTCAAAATTAAGCAATGCTATCGGTTTAATTACGTCTTCGGGTAAAACTGTAAGAACGTGCTTTCTAACGTTAATTAATCTCGATTTGTGAACCGTTACGTAATATATCCGATCTAAGTACTCTGTAGGTATTTTATAGTCTTTACAGAATCCCGCAACGTTAAGACATATAGGTTTACATCCGTTACTTAGAATCCTCTCGTAAACCTTAACCATCGGACATAATCCGTGATCGCTTACGTTACCATCGCAATCAAGCCTTATAACGTCAACGTCTTTATTAGTAAATCGTTCTAATACGTCTTTAACGTAATGCGGATATTTACGCTCAAGTACTGACGGTATAACAACGTGAACGTGATCTATTTTGTGCATAAAGCTAACGTATAGTATGAACTGATTAACGCTAAAGTTAAAGACTACACATGACGGTTTAAATTCACCTATATTTGAGTAAAGCGAAGAATCTAACTCTAATAACATCCAGATCACCTTTACTGTCGTTATATTCTCCTCTCGCTTGTAAGGGTACGCCTACGTTATCGCTAAACCTATCGTTACCGTCTTGATCTAAACTAAGTATACCTACGTGATCAAAACTGTAAACGTCTCTGCTATTGTCTACCGCTTCACAGTATATCCTAAATGCGTGTGCTTCTACGTCTTCGGTATAGTCTATAACCGATAAATTTAACAGCTTAACTATGTAATCGCCACTCACGAAATATACGTATTTTATACCCGAATATTCGTATTCACCGCTTGATTTTCTACTTAACGCAATAGGTAAACCATCGACATCGTCAAACCATTGTCTTTCGCTCATATCTTCCTCTAAATCCCAAAATATCTCTATGTCTTGATCAGACGATTTACTCCAATCGCCATATGCTTGAGATATTAGCGTTCCAAAGTCATCGTATACGTTTATGTAGTTAAAGCTGTAAGAATCAGACGTATCGTCTATTATGTCAATATAACTACCCCAATTCCCTTCCCAATACTTCACTAAGTTATAATTGCTGTCTCTAAGTTCTAACTTCGTAGGGTTTGTAAAATGCTTAACACCTTCTACCCATTCCTTTACTACGTTAAGCATAAAATCCCTCGTAATACTATTATGCCGTGCTTTGATTATTCTATCGTCTACCTTTACGCACACATTACTATTTACTTGGCGTACTAACCGAAACGTAATCATAATACGTCAACGCTCCTTCAACCTCTATAAGCTTACCCTTAGTAGTTAAACCATCACTTATACTTAACGTATCTCTAATCGTGAAAGTTTTAACGCATACGTTAAGCGTATCGCTTATATCCACGCTATCTGTAACGGACATTACGGCTTTGTTTATTGCTAAGTTATCACTTAAACTTAAGCTATCAGCTATCGTCATTATCGCTTTGCGTATTATAACGCTATCGCTTATATCCACGCTATCAGACGTAAGCAATTTCTTAGCGAAAGAACTTAATGAATCGCTTATGTTTAAGCTATCGGAAATATTAAGTAATAGACTTGCGATAGTTAAGCTATCTCCAACGTTTAAAGAATCTTGTGCTGTACACTCTTTAAGAGTCATTGTCTCAATAGTTAAACTATCTGTAATGTTTAGAGCGTCTAAAACGTTTAAAGTATTAGTATACGCATTCAACGTATCTGTTAAATCTAAACTATCCGATATAGACATTACCGCTTTACAGAGTGTTAAGTTATCCCTCACATCTATGCTATCTAATACGCATATTGTCGTTTTGTAGAACATAACGCTATCGCTTAGATTTATATTGTCAAGTACAGGTAAACTCTTAGTGAATATATTTAGCAAATCATTTACGTTCAACTTATCTGAAACGCTTAGTAGCTGTTTCTTAGCTGTTAAGTTATCTCCGATATTTAACGTATCCGAAGCTATATATTCTTTGATAGCTCCCGTTAGAATAGTTAAGTGATCGCTAATATTTAATTCGTCAGACATGCTTAACGACTCAATATATGCGTTAAACGCATCGTCTAAATCTATACTATCTTTAGCTGACGCTATCGCTTTAGTAATCGCTAAACTATCAAGTATACCTAAGCTGTCCGAAATCGTCTTTATAGCCTTATAAACCACAATATTATCGCTTGTGGTTAATCTATCTGATGTATATAAGCTTTTGGCACATAAGCTTAAAGTATCACCTATATTTAAGCTATCGGAAATACTTAAAGACTGTAACACAACACTAAGCTTATCCGATATGTCGAGTTTGTCTTTTAACTCGATAAGTACTTTAGTGAACGGTTTTCTTACGATAGCTTTCTTCTTAAACCGAGTGAGGTATAGCAGTAGCCAATTGATCATTACTACGATCTACGACTTAACGTATAAAACCTTTAACCCGCCAATACCGTTACCCTCCGATACGTTACCGCAATATCCTTACGAACACTCTAACTTTACCGCTAAACCTTTCCCTCGCTC
>Ga0190327_1000086_pt1 | contig 15250 bp, 13 predicted proteins | sample 48720401_MG_FD_161667 | JGI IMG/M metagenome (GOLD analysis project Ga0190327, IMG submission 161667) | Hydrothermal vent sediment bacterial communities from Southern Trench, Guaymas Basin, Mexico - 4872-04-0-1_MG | ecosystem: Environmental > Aquatic > Marine > Hydrothermal vents > Sediment ... | reverse complement strand
CTAGGAGGGATACCCGTAGTTTCATATTCTCATTTTTACAAAGGTGATTTTTGAAATATCTTTACAGACATTAGAAATATTGGTATGGAATTTTTAATCGATTTTAAAAAATTGGTCAGATATCATTAAAATTAACAAAATATACTGATCTGCACATTAACTGGTTAACTGGCATAAATTAATTATGCGTAAAATTTTTATTGCTGATATATTTGGTAGAACCCCAGAATTGGAAGAATTGATATGTTCAGTTGGTGGGCAAAGTGAAATTATAGATCCCTATTCTGGAAGATTTATTGATTTTGCAGATGAATCTGAAGCTTACGCCCATTTCATGGATACTGTAAGTATAGAAGAGTATTGCAAAGTTTTAAAGACAAAGCTGAAACTGAATTCAACTCCAACAGAATTAATTGGTTTTAGTGTCGGGGCATCAGTTTTATGGAGAATTTCAGACAGTTTAAATTCTGAATTCATTACCAGAGTAGTCTGTTTTTACGGTTCGAAAATTCGGCATCATCAAAAAATTTGCCCCAGTCTCCGTATTGAGCTTATATTACCAAATTTTGAATCAAATTTTGATGTTAATGAGTTTGCGCAAAATATGTCAGAGAAAACAAATGTGTTCATACATAAAACAAATTTTTTACATGGTTTCATGAACTCGCGTTCAAAAAATTTTAACCATATTGGTTACAAATATTACGTTGAATGGCTGTGTACCCTTTAAAAATAAATACTAAAAATTTGGGGCCTAATTATAATGACAAAAGAAATTTACAATTATGAAGTCAGGTGTAAGACCTGCTATAAAAAATTTACAACTCAACTATTTGAAAGCCATGAGAAAAATTTATGGCTTGTGGACAAAAAAGACTGGTATTGCGAAACATGCAAAACTGAGCATTTCGAAAAACAGACATCCAAATTGGCAAAATCTCATGCCAAAATAGGCTTTCCTACACTCATTGGGACCCCAAAGAGAGTTTCCTGGGCAGAAAAAATCAGGGCTGACCTGATCAACAAAGTAAGCTTTTTTAAAAAAAGTCTTGTATTTAATGATGATAAAAAAAAAGAAACATCAGATCTGGCATTTAATTTATTTTTACAGGAGTGGCAGGAAAAAACAGATGCCAAATGGTGGATAGATAATAGAAAAACAACTGTTCGGAATATCTCCGATAGAATTAAAAAATTAGCAGGTTCTCTCGATTAAATAAAAAATTGGAGACTATCCTCCAGCGTTTACAGCTAATATAAATATTTTTGCAGATTCGGAGATAATAATTCCAGGACTCCCAACAAAATCAGATTACTTCCAATAAAATTTCATGGGATCTTAATTTATTTGATCATGCGGTTTTCCATATAGATGAATCTCATATCAAAGACTGAAAATCTTGTTTATACAAGATGTGGCATTCTGGAAATATTTAAAAAGCCCGGACTGGTGAAAGAAACGCTCGGTAAATTGCTGAGTTTGACTTCTGATCAATGATACCATAAGCCTTGGGTGCTGCTACTTTGAAAAAATTGTAAAATTTCCTATTTGCAAAGAGTGTAGATTCATTTGCGGGAAGCAGCTTGGTACAAAGATCTAGTATCACTGTTCCACACTCTTTTTGTGCCCAGCAATGAAGGATCGATCGCATCTTTAACAGTATAGTCTGTATAAGCAGGAAGATATTTTTTCCCTGTCCAGAACCAGAACCTTGATCCCCATGCCAATTTGACACGATCATCATACGTACCGTTAAACAAGTCGGCTCTCCATCCCTCGACAATTTGATAGAGCCCGTTTATTTTGGGCTGATCAGTAACGTAGGCTGAAACATTGTGACTTTTATAAACAAGTATTAATTTGTCTTGTTTCTTTAGAAAATGGAAATTAGGACGATATACACCTCGTCTCGAACTGGCAAGCAAATAAAAGACATAGGCTTTCTGGCCATTCCCGATATTATCCACTATGTCAAAGTCAGTTGCTGCCGCGAGCCTGGAAAAATCTTCTTTTTGAAAATTCTCTGTAATTTTGTCACCCCAAAGAATGAATGAAACTTCATCCGGATTATGGCATTCGGCACTGTTTGAAATGTATTGAGTTAAGGGGTTCCCTCCGGTCTGGCGGAGAATCTTATCCTGAACTTCGGGTAATACCTCCGGTTTAATTCCCTCTGTATTACTCTGACTGGATGATATGACCGGTGACATGGGGAGAAGGAATATTCCTATTAAAAATATAGCCAGATACGTTTTAACGCGATGAGATTTCATGTTTTCCTCCTTTTGAATAGATATTAACCGAAATGCCATTCCTCTGGCGGCTGAGGTAAACCCTGCCAGGTTCCGGGACAGTTGCCCCGTGATAGACTGGGTTTTTAGAAATGCGACAATTTGCCTGCCATAGTTCGTGGGAGAAATGGTACCGTAAGAGAGAACCGCTGCATCACATGATGCCTCGCGTGTCCAGGTGAGACGGGGCATGATATACCAGACAACGGGGTTAAAAAAATATACGATTCTCAATATTTCCTGAAGCGTTATAAAGAAGTCATCCCAACGTTTTACATGCACAAGTTCATGCGTCAGGACAGCCTCAAGGGCAAAATTTCCGGGTGGCGAAAGTAAATGTTTCGGCAAGACTACAAAAGGCCGAAATAATCCAATGGTAAAAGGTGATCCATTGGAGGCGTCTGACTTCAGTACGATTTTCCTGCGGATATACAACCGTTTTCTCCAAACCTCAGCAAGATAGAGCACATCAGGATCAATAAGTTTTTCTCCATTCAGTGCTATTTTCCAGAAGCGATAACGTTTTTGAAGGAATCTCACAATTAGGAATGTGGTTATTGTCAACCATATACAGAAAGCAAAAAAACAGAAGGGTCCAGATGAGAGTGAAGAAAAAATGCTGGTACGATGTCTGACCGGTGTCTGTGTATTTTTACTGCCCTGGAGAGATTCATTGGAAAAAGACACAGCCGGGACGTTCTGGTTGTCATGAAAATTGAATGATGTTTTAAAACGTTCTGAAGATGGCCCGGAAACAATTTGCGGAGAATACGATTGGATGAGATTACCGGCGCTCCATGTAAACGATGCATCCGGCGGCAATACCAGCCGGATAAGAATCAGCAGCCACAGCCCGTGCTGCCACTGGGGATATTTTCCACGGCTGCACCTCACAAGTCCCCAGATAACTGGAAACAATATTAAAGAATACAGCGATTGCAGTGATAAAGTGCGTATCACTGTCAGTGCGATATCATCAAGATGTATCATTTTGATTCTCCTTTGCATCCTCCAGGAGGCCTTCCAGTTCCTTTATCTCTTCGGCGTCTAAAGCATTGCTCCTGGAAAAAAGAGCCACTACTTCTCCATGATCTATTTCCAGGATCCGATCTGCAAAAAACTGAATGAACCTTACCAATCCTTTTGGTCGGGATATGAGAGCACGATATAGAAAAACACCATGAAATTTTTCTCTCATTAGAAATTGCTTTTGTACCATCCGATCCATCATGGTTTTGGTAGTGGAATAGGCCCAGTCATAGGTTGCGGTTATCCGGTCGTGGACTTCCCGGACACTAAGTCTACCATTCTTCCAGATAATTCTCAGGATATTAAATTCGGTTTTAGTCAAATCCGGCAGGGGCAAATTTTCAGTCATGGATACCTCTCTGTTAAAAAATAACTTAGTTGTTACAGTTGTAACAACATATTCGCACAGCGAAACACGATCGTCAAGTCAATCTTTAATATTTTTCAGCTTTGAAATTTCAATTCAATTATATGAGCCAGAAACTTTGTCAGAAGACATTCTCCCGCATTATTTTTTATAATAACAAGCTGATTTTTAAAAAAAATATACGAAAATACGGCTATCAATACCAAGTTACCAATTTTACCTGAATATCCCCGTTTACGATAACCCTGCTATTTTCCGGCGTAAGACTTTTATTTGCCAATCCTTTATGATAAACCGTATCCATATTATAGTTATGGTAAATGAAAATATATTAAAAAAAGTGGGGATTGCATCCTTTATCATGATGGCATCTGTGTTTGCCAGTCGTGTGATCGGTGTTTTCCGTGAAATGGCGATTGCAAATTTCGGCGGTATAAAAGCCGGGGTTGATGCCTATCAGATTGCCTTTATCCTCCCTGAAATCCTTAACCATATTGTGGCAAGCGGTTTTCTGTCTATCACTTTTATTCCCATTTTTGCCCACTATCTTTCCTTGGACAGGGAAGATGACGGATACAAAGTCTTTTCTATTATCATGAATGGTTTCGGGCTTCTTCTTTTTTGTTTTATTTTGATCACGATGATGTGGGCACCAAAGTTTGTCCATATTTTTGCCCCCGGCATTCAAGATCCCGATACGTTTGCCTTGGCTGTAAAAATGACCCGGATTATCATTCCTGCCCAATTTTTCTTTTTCAGCGGTGGACTGCTTATGGCGGTTCAATTTGCAAAAGAAAAATTTTTTATCCCTGCCCTTGCTCCTTTAATTTACAATTTAAGTATTATTCTGGGTGGATTGATTCTCGGCCCTTTCATAGGAATGGAAGGATTTGCCTGGGGAGTCCTGGCAGGCGCATTCCTGGGAAATTTTGCGGTCCAGATTATCGGTGCTAAAAAACTGGGTGCCCGGTATTACCCTATAATAAACTTTACTCATCCTGATCTGATAAAATATATTACGCTCACACTGCCTTTGATGATAGGGCTTACCATGACGTTTTCAACGGAAATTCTCTTAAAATTTTTCGGATCCTACTTAAATGAAGGCAGTATTGCTGCCATGAATTATGCCCTCAGGGTGATGTTTGTTCTTGTGGGACTTTTCGGGCAGGCCATTGGTGTTGCATCATACCCCTTCATGGCAAAACTTGCCCAGAAAGGTGACTTTTTTGAGCTAAACCGCCTGTTAAACAAAACAATGAAATTTATTTTTCTTGTCATTCCATTTTCTGTCCTTTTTATTGTTTTAAGCCATGAAATTGTGACGATTCTTTTTCAAAGAGGACAATTTGATGCCAGGGCGACTTTGGTAACTGCAGGAATTCTGCCGTTTTTCATGGTGGGTGCCTTTGCATTTTCAGCTCAAAATATAGTTTCAAGGGGATACTATGCCATTCAAAATACCCTTTTCCCCGCTATTTTTACAAGTCTCTGCGTTGCAGTCACCCTTCCCTTGATTTTCCTGTTCATGAAAACAATGGGGGCCAAAGGAGTGGCGTTAGGCTTGTCGCTGTCTGTTATCATCCAGGCATTTGTCCTATTTGAATGCTGGAACAAAAAAAGTTTAAATACTGAAAAAAAAGAAGTTTATCTGTTTTTCCTTAAAATGATCCTGATCAGCTTCATCATTGGATCTGTTCTTTTTATCTCCGCTGTTGGCTTGAGAAATCTCATTGATCATTCCACGCTTTTGGGTTCCTTTACAATTGCCGCTCTTATCGGAATTGAATTTTCGTCTTTATTTTTTGTGACAGGATTTATGTTTAAAATTCAGGAAATCCTTATTCTCTATGAAAACATTAATAAAAGGCTTTTCCCATGGATGAAAAAACCACATTAGTTGCCCAAAAAATTAAAACGTCAAAACACCTGGTTGTCTTTACCGGTGCCGGTATCTCAACGGAAAGCGGAATATCCGATTACCGAAGCCAGGGAGGCATATGGGATAAATTTAAGCCCGTATACTTTGATGAGTTCATGTCTTCTGAGGAATCAAGGATCAAATATTGGGAACAGCGGCTTGACATGGAAAAAAGCCTGTCTGTCGCCAAACCCAATAAAGGCCATAAAAGCCTTGCGAAATTGCATGAACTTGGAGTTTTAAAGGCACTTATCACCCAGAATATTGATGGATTACATGAAGTATCAGGGATTCCAAAAGAAAAAATCATCGAACTTCACGGCAATACCCGGCGTGTCAGGTGCATGAGCTGTAAAAAGTTGATATCCTGGGAAAAAATCCAGGCGAGGATAGATGCCGGAGACAAGGCACCTGTTTGTTCGTGTGGCGGTTTTTTTAAGCCGGACACAATTTCTTTTGGCCAGGCCATGCCGGTTGAAGAAACTCAAAGGGCTGAGGTGCTGTCATCAAGAAGTGATGTCTTTGTTGTAGTGGGCTCCACACTTCTGGTACAGCCAGCAGCTTTGATGCCCGAATATGCGAAAACTGCCGGCGCCTTTCTTGTCATCATCAACCTTTCTGAAACACCCTACGATAAAGTATGTGATGTTCTTATCAGGGGAAAAGCAGGAGATGTCTTACAAAAAATTGTGGGACAGGTCATCTCGGACTGAAGATAACAATTTTCACCATTGAATCGGAATCCTGGCCTGATTACCGGCTTTATTTTTAAACACCAGAAACTGATTTTTTTTCCCATACAGATATAAATCGCGGGTGACTTTTACATCCTGTTTGCAATACTCAATTATCTTGTCAATCCTGCCCTGCTCCCACCATTTAAGCGCCATCAGGCCATCGGCACTTTTGCCGCACCCAAGGGTTTGTGTCGCCAGATGGTCAAGGGAAAGTCGATAGCCCAGGTTTTTATGAACTTTTATCAGGATATCCAGAGTGGGGAGCGAAAAAAAATCAAACTTAGAAAGTCCTGACAATACCTTGTAATCAAACTTGATAATATTAAAACCAATGACCCGATCTAATTTTTGAAGATCTTCACAAAGCGATTCAATATCTTTCTGGAGATATTCCTGGTAACTGTCGGTTTTTGAATCATAGAGTATGGCACAGCTGACTCCCATTTTTTCAGCCTTGTCCCACCCGCCAACCTCTTTGGCAGATCTTCTGGTTTCTATATCAAGGACGCCATATCTCAAATTTTCATATATTTTTGAATCCATACTCACAAGATACTCTTTCCTAATGCAGAAAGGGTTAATTCCACTGCCAGTTTTGCTGTTTTATTGGCAATATCTAGAATCGGATTAATCTCAACCATATCCATGGAAGCAATTTTACCTGAATCTGCAAGAATCTCCATTAAAAGATGGGCTTCCCGATAGGAAATCCCTCCCGGAACCGGCGTTCCCACACCCGGGGCTTCAACAGGATCAAGCGCATCCATATCTACGGTCAGATGAATTCTTTTTAAATGAACAAATTTCATCAGGGCTTTATTGGCAACAGAACTGATGCCCTGCTCATCAATATCCCGCATGGTAAATACGGTAATCCCTGTTTTTTTAAGCCTTTTTTTCTCATTTACATCCAGGTCTCTCTGGCCGATCATCACCACATTATCCGGATGAATTTTTGCGCCGGGTCGGCCCACATTCACCAGAGAATCGTGGCCTTCTCCAATCAGTGCAGCCAGCGGCATTCCATGGATATTTCCGGAAGGGGAAGTGGCCGGTGTATTGAAATCCCCGTGGGCATCAATCCATATCAGCCCTATGGGGTCGTCGTTTGTAACTGAAGCAACCGTTCCCACTGCAATAGAGTGATCGCCACCGATAAACAAAGGGAATCGTCCTTTTTTTACCACCGCTTTTCCCACTTTATAGATCGCTTCACAAATCTGGGTAATTTCTTTTAAATAATTATTTTCGTCCTTTCCCTTATTATCTTTATCGGTACACGCATCAAAATCCCGAATGGGAATACGGATATCTCCTGTATCAACGACTTCATGTCCCAAAGCCCTGAGTCTTGGAATCAATCCTGTATATCTGACAGCCGCAGGGCCCATATCAACCCCGCGAAGCAGCTGTCCAAAATCCATGGGGACCCCGATAATACTGATTTTTTTTGCCATTGAAATTACTCCTTAAAGATTATTCCCAGCTTGACAGCTCATATAGCATAGAGTATGAAAGCTATTCAAGCAAAGATAAACCTTCATATGTTTTCAGGAGCGCCTCATACATGACACAAAAGTACGAAATCAGAACAAAACAAACCATTGATACCATTAATCATTTACTGGATAACGGAATAACAAAAATCAGTGCGCTCATCCGCCATTCTGATAGATTTTTCACAAAAGACCCAAAACTGGAACCCTTCATGGGATTAACAGATACGGGTAAGGCTGCTGCTGTTAATTTTGGCGCTGCAATTCAATCCACCCTTTTGCCGAAATTAACCTCCAGTTTTATCGGAAGATGCATTGAAACCGCTTATTTGATTGATAAAGGCTATACACGGAAACACGACCGGATCATTGACCACAACGCCCTGAGTGATATGCTGTCGCCTTTTTATGTAAAGGATCCCCAAAAAGCGATCCCCTATATTGAAAACCAGGGGAATGCCGTTTTTTTACGAAACTGGTTTGATAACCGGTTTGATGAAAGTATCATGGAAAATCCGGAAAGAACATCAGATTTTTTAAGTAAATTTATGATTGAACAGATAAAAAACCTCAAAGAAAACCAGATTGCCATCTGTATTTCCCATGATTGGAATATTTACCCTTTAAAAGAATTTAAGCTGGGACTTAAACTTGAAACAGCGGGGGATGTGGGGTATTTTGACGGCGTGATCTTTTTTGAGAAAGACCATCAATATTATATTACCAATTATCAGACAAGCCCGGTATTATTGTAATCCATACACCATAAGGAAAACACTTTGAAAAAAACAAAAATCACCATCCTATGCGAGAACAGGGCCAGTGCAAAAATCGGCGTTATAGGGGAACATGGGTTTTCAGCACTCATAGAAAAAAATAATGAAAAAATTCTCATGGATACCGGCCAGGGATTGGGTCTAAAAATCAATGCAACCGCCCTGAATATCACCCTTCCGGATATAAACAAAATCGTCTTGAGCCATGGGCATTTTGATCACACCGGCGGGCTTGCCGATTTAATGCCCCGTGAAAAAGAAATTGATATTTATGCCCATCCGGATATCTTTGCGCCCAAATATGCCCGCCATGAAAATAAAGATCAAACAGAAGAGGTGTTTATCGGTACCCGGTTCAGCCAGGAACACCTTGAAACCCATATGACTGCCAGATTTCATTTTAGAAAAGAATTTACAAAGATATCAGACGGCATCTTTTTTTCGGGTGTTATACCAAGAGTAACTGATTTTGAACAACCCGACAAAAGGCTTCTAATTAAAAAGGGTCACTCCTTTATCCCTGACCCTCTATATGATGATGCATCACTTCTGATCGAAACATCATCCGGGCCTGTTATCCTGACCGGTTGCGCCCATTCAGGCATTGTAAACATCCTGCATCATTTTTCTAAAAAAACCGGATATACTTCCTTTCATGCCGTTATTGGCGGAACCCACCTGGGGTTTTTAAATTCTGAACAACAGCTAAACAAAACCATGGATGCCTTTGAACACTATAATCTTCAATTGATTGCTGTTTCCCACTGCACCGGCAATGAGGCTGCAGCCGCCTGCTATCACCGATTCAAGGATAAATTTGCCTTTGCCAATGCCGGATGGAGTGCCCGATTTTAACCTCAAACAACCGGTCTTGGCAATACCTTTGCCCGTTCTGCAATTTCAGGGACCCTGTGTTCCCATTCAATGGCCATCATGTGAACGCCTGCCACGCCTTCCATTTCCTTAAATTCTTCAATCTGTTCCAATGCAAATTTTATGCCCTCTTCTGCCTGATCTCTTTTATCCACGCTTTTAAGACGATTGATCAAAGAATCCGGAATATCCATACCCGGTACATATTTTGACATGAAATTTGCCATGCCCGCATTTTTCATGGGGGTCACCCCTGCCAGGATATAACATTTTTCATGAAGCCCCATATCCACGACTTTTTTCATAAAATCTCTGAACTTGTCCATGTTAAAAATACACTGGGTCTGAATAAAATCAGCACCCGCCGTGATTTTATTGGCAAGCCTGTACACCCGGTACTCATACGGGTCGGCAAAGGGATTGCAGGCAGCGCCGATAAACATTTTTGGCGGGACATCAATATCCTCATCATTCATGAACTTTCCTTCATCCCGCATTTTCTTTACCAGAGCGATGAGCTGCATGGAATCAATATCATGAACATTTTTTGCCTGGGGATGATTGCCGAATGTCTGGTGATCACCGGAAAGACAGAGCATGTTTCGAATACCCAGTGCATGGGCACCCAGTATGTCGCTCATCATTGCCAGACGGTTTCGATCTCTGCAGACCATCTGGAAATTGGGTTCAAGCCCTTCATCAATCATTAATTTTGATGCAGCAAGAGAAGACATCCTCACAACAGCGGTCTGGTTATCGGTTATATTAACGGCATCCACATTGCCTTTCAGATATTGAAATTTTTCTATTAAATGCTCTACATTGGCACCCTTTGGGGGCCCGCATTCTCCTGTAAATGCGAAATGTCCGGCTGTCAGAACCTTTTCAAGATTACTTCCTGATTTAAGCTCACTCATTTTGGTTCTCTCCTTTGTGTTTTAAATATTTCCCTGAACCAGTTCTTCCCTGATACTCCTTCGAGGTCCACCATGCCTTGCCGTTCTCCAGTCTTTAATGCCTTTTACACCCATGAGATCTTCAAGTTCTCCGGCCTCCATTTTCTTTCTAACAATGGCATCCCAGATACAATCCGTATCCTTGTTGATTTCGCAAACACCATTGGATGAACCACCGCAGGGGCCATTCATAAGACTCTTTGCACATCTGGCAATGGGACACAGGCCGCCAAAATTATGGATGGCACAGGTGCCACAACCGGCACATCTTTCTTCCCAGACTCCGTGCTGGGTTGCACCACCGAAAAAGGTGGTATTGACGCCCGGATAAAAGGTCTGGTCTTTGTACATTTCAGATAAAAACTGAGGGCCAACACCGCAGGCAAGCGAGATCACTGCATCATAGTCATTTACGCTTTCACTGATTTCTGCCACATATTCATTGTCACACTGTCTTTCCAGAACATTAATATCAATATCAATGGGATTGCCTTCTTTCTTTCTGGCGATTTTCATCGAAGATGTCAGGATTTCAACTTCCTTTAACCCGCCGACATTGCAGACAGTAACACACCCTTTGCATCCAACGATGAGAATCTTTTTATCGTCTTTAACCATCGCTAATATCTCTTGAAGAGACTTCCGATCTGCTACTATCATGATTCACCTCTATCTTTTTTAAAATTTATAAATTTCACGCCGCATGGCTGCTCTTTATCGGACTGGGTCCCAACGCCTTGATCTTTTCCACCATCTCAATGGCAATCTCAGCAAACCGTGCCCCCTGCGCTGAAGAAAGATTGTACATTTCGACCCTTTCAGGCTCGATACCCAACTCAGTCAAGGTCTTTTTTACATAATTCACCTTTCTTCTGGCCTTAAGATTACCTTCTATGTAATGACACTCCCCTTCAAGGCATCCGGCCACATATACACCGTCTGCTCCATCTTCAATGGCATTGAGCAAATGAAGAATATCTACCCTTCCCGTGCAGGGCACCTGAATCACTTTTATGTCAGCAGGATAGGATAGTCTCATGGAACCTGCCAGGTCCCCGGCTGCATAAGCTCAGTACTGACAGCAAAATGCGATGATACTTGGTTCAAATTCCTGGGTCATTATTCGCCTCCGTTAATCAAAGCTAATTAATAGTTTATTATGCCTCTTCAAAAAGTGCATCCGTTTTTGCCATAATCTGCTCATCCGTAAAATGATTCAATTTGATGGCCTTACCCGGACATTCCGCCACACAGGCACCACATCCATGACACTCGACCGCATCAATCTGGGCATATCCATCTGCATGGATATAGGGGATGTCGTAAGGACAGGTTCGAACACAGGTCAGACAAACCGCACATTTTTCCGGCGTGACCTCTGCCACAACACCGCCCACCATCAGCGACTCTCTTGAGAGGATACTCATGGCACGAGCCACGGCAGCTCTGGCCTGGGCAATACTTTCTTCAAGGGGTTTGGGATAGTGGGCCAGACCCGCTACAAACAATCCATCTGATGCAAAGTCAACCGGTCTCAGCTTTGCGTGGGCTTCAACAAGGAAGCCTTCACTGTTTGTCGGCACTTTGAATTTTTCAAACAGATTCTTGTTGTCTCCCGGAACAATACCCGAGGCCAATACGACCAGATCAGGATGAATGGTTACCGGCATTTGAAGAACGTGATCAATGACAGACAACTCAAGTTCCTTGTTGGAATTTTCTCTCACTGTCGGCATTTTTTCCAGATCATATCGGATGAACAGAACCCCCAGTTCCCGTGCCTTTTGGTAAAGATCTTCCCTGAAACCATAGGATCGGATATCCCGGTAAACCACATACACTCTTTTTCTTCTATCCATTGTTTTAACAGCAATGGCACTTTTCAGGCTATGGGTACAGCAGACCTTGCTACAGTAAGGATTTTCATTGTTTCTGGATCCAACGCACTGGATAAACACAACGGCCTTTGCTTTTTCAATTCGTTCATCACCTTCCCGCAGAGCCGCATCCATGTCCAGATGGGTCAATATATCCGAATGGTTGCCGTAGAGGTACTCGGAAGGTTTGTATTCCTTTCCCCCGGTGGCAAGAATAACAGCCCCGTGTTCAATGGCCGCCTTCTGGCTGGTTCCCCCATTGCTCCCATTGCTCCCATTGGTTTTTATGGTGGTGACAAAATTTCCCATAGAGCCTGTAAAAGAATCCACTTCGGAATCAAGATACAGATTGATGGAATCGCTGACACGGATTCTATCAATAAGATCCTCAAGATAACCCTGTATTTTTTCTCCCTGCCAGGTGGTATTCAGATTCCTGGCAACCCCGCCAAGCTGGGCAGTATTTTCAACCAGGTGAACATCGACGCCTTGGCTGGCCGCACTAAGCGCTGCTTCCATACCTGCTACACCACCGCCCACCACAAGGAGGGATTTTTTAATGTCCAGGCTGACTTGATGCAATGGTTCCACTAATCCCGCTTTTGCTACGGCCATTCGAACCAGATCCTTTGCTTTTTGTGTCGCTTTTTCCGGTTCTTTCATATGGACCCAGGTATTCTGATCTCTGATATTGGCCATCTCAAACAAGTATTTGTTCAAACCCGCATCCCGTATGGTTTCCTGAAACAGAGGTTCATGGGTTCTCGGGGAGCACGATGCCACTACGACCCGATTGAGTTCCTGCTCCTTGATAACCTCTTTCATATGGTCCTGGGCATCCTGAGAACAGGTAAAAAGGTTGTCCTCTACATGGACAACCCAGGGAAGCGTTGCTGCATAATCCCTGACGGCAGGCACATCAGCAATACCGCCGATATTAATCCCGCAGTTACAGACAAATACACCGATACGGGGATTTTGCCCTGAAAAATCGCTCTCAGGCGGCAATTCTTTGGTTTTCGTCTCTGTCCACCGGGCATCCTTTAATGCCATGGATGCTGTAGCCGCCGCTGCAGATGCCTCCATAACTGAAGCAGGAATATCCTTGGGCTCCTGAAAAGTTCCACAGACATAGATACCTTCTTTTGTAGTGCTGACCGGCGACAAATTATCCGTCCTGGCAAAACCATGATGGTTGAGTTCTATCCCCATTTTATCGGCAAGTTCCTGGGCATCTTTGTTCGGCGATAGACCCACGGAAAGAACCACCATGTCAAAAATTTCTTCCGCCATGCTTCCGGCTTCAGTGGAGTAAACAATTCTATATTTATCACCGGGTTCTGGAAAAACAGAATGAATTCTGGATCGAACGAACCGAACACCGCTGTCATCCTGAGCCCTGATATTATATTTATCAAAATCCTTTCCATGGGTTCTCATGTCCATGAAAAAGATGGCGGCATCCAATCCCTTGTCACTATGTTCCTTTGCGATGACGGCCTGTTTGTTGGCATACATGCAGCAGACACCGGAACAATAGGAATGATCTCCTTTATTAATATCTTTTGATCCGACACATTGGAGCCAGGCGATCTTGTCAGGCTCCACATTATCCGATGGTCGCACAAGATGACCGCCGTAGGGACCGGATGCAGACAGAATTCTTTCAAATTCCACACTGGTCATAATATTGGGACTGTGACCATAACAATAACCCGTCATCCGGGAGGGTTCAAAAGGGGTAAATCCCGGAGAAAGAATAATCGCCCCCACATCAATGGTATGGTCTATCCCAGTCATGGAATGATCCACAGCCTTTGCAAGACAGGCATCCACACACTGCATACACTCAGAGCAATATCCGCAGTTCAGGCATCTTGCCGCTTCTTTTCGGCCCTCTTCCTCACCATATCCCAGCTCCACCTCATTAAAATTACCGACCCGTTCTGTAGCAGCAAGCTCCGGCATCTTATGCCGGTTTTCCTTGGCCATGTCTTCGGTTATCGGACGGAATTCAGGATTTTCAACCACCGGAAGCTGTCTGCCTTCTTCCATATCCAAACCTTTTAAGTATCTGACAATTGATTCAGCTGCTTCCATACCGGCTGCGATGGCACCGATGGCAACACCCGGGCCTGTCTGGACATCCCCTCCTGCAAACACTCCTTCTTTGTCCGTGGCAAGGGTGACGGGGTTGACCTCTGTTGTATTCCATTTACTGATCTTCAAATCGGCAAGATCTTCTAATGCAGAAAGATCCGGCCGCTGACCGATAGCAGGAATGAGTTGATCTATTTCAATGTCATATTCACTGCCCGGTATGGGGACAGGACGTCTTCGCCCTGAAGAATCCGGCTCACCCAGTTCCATTTTAATAACCCTTAAGGCCTTGACATAGCCATTTTCTTCGATAACTTTCTGGGGGGCTGCAAGATAAATAATCTTAACGCTCTCATCTTCTGCAGCACAGATTTCTTCTTCCCAGGCAGGCATTTCTTTTCGTGTCCTTCGATACAGGATGGTGACGTCATCCGCACCCAGTCGAACCGCAGATCGTGCCACATCAATGGCCACATTGCCGCCACCAATGATGCAGACCTTTTTGCCGACCGTTGTTGTTCCGGTCAGGTTAAGTTCCCGCAAAAATTTAACCCCTTGATGAACCCCTTTAAGGTCTTCGCCGGGAATGCCAAGATCAATCCCTTTGTGAGCACCAAGGCCCAGGAAAACCGCATCATAGCCATCCGCCATGAGGCTGTCCACGGTAAAATCTTCTCCAAGGCGAAAATTCAGCTTGAGCTCAACCCCTAAGTTGGTGACCACCTCTATATCCTTATCAAGGACTTCTCTTGGCAGGCGGTGTTCAGGAATACCGACCCTGAGCATACCACCGGCCTGAGACAATGCTTCGAATATGGTGGCATCA
>Ga0190327_1000085_pt1 | contig 15283 bp, 17 predicted proteins | sample 48720401_MG_FD_161667 | JGI IMG/M metagenome (GOLD analysis project Ga0190327, IMG submission 161667) | Hydrothermal vent sediment bacterial communities from Southern Trench, Guaymas Basin, Mexico - 4872-04-0-1_MG | ecosystem: Environmental > Aquatic > Marine > Hydrothermal vents > Sediment ... | reverse complement strand
TGGTAATATCAAAGCATCCAATATCGTTTTTAAATTTATTGTTGCAATATACCCTGCCATACCAGAGAAAACATGTAAAGTTATATTCCAAATCCAGCCACCTGTTTTTTTATGATCTGATCTTGGCAATTATTGATCGGGATGATCAGGGGCGGATAAGACACCCCGGATCTCAACAGGTGGGCGGCGGCCGGTGTCGGAACGGATGGGTGAAAATATTTAAAAATGTGATACGTATCGCAAATATTCCGTGACAATAAATTGACCTTTATATAATGTTGAGATAATGTTTAATGCTATTAACATGTTAAAATTATTAAAAAGGAACTGAGTCTATGAAAGATGAAAATTTTGATCCATCAAGCTTGGATAAAACTTTGAAACCAAGATTAATTGTTGACATGCTGACTAGAATTGTAGTTCACTACAGTTTTTGGTTTACCGAAGTCAGGCATCAGATGGGCATGGACAAGGCCTTGGAAGTTCTTGAAAAGGCGACAAAACAAAGCATTTCAATTGGATTGAAAAGGGTTTCAAATGTTCTGGATTTTGAGCTTGAAGATGGGTTGCCTAAGGCATTAGTGGAAATGGAAGAAGAAAAGATGGATGCCCTGATAAGTGCCGTGGCAAAAAACTGGCTGGTAAATGATGGCGTATGGTTTCAGGCGGTTGAATTTGATAACGGGATGAATGATGCCAAACGGTGTAATGATTCCTGCTGGGCACAGTTTTCACCCTATGAAGCCTTTGCCATTAAAAAGTTTTTAAACCTGGATGATCACTGCGGGTTGGAAGGACTGAAAAAAGCGTTAAGTTTCAGGATGTATTCATTTATTAATGAGCAATCTATTGTTGACGAGAGCCCCCAAAGTTTTGTATTTCAGATGAATGATTGCAGGGTTCAGTCTGCAAGAAAAAGAAAGAAATTGGATGATTATCCTTGTAAATCAGCTGGACTGGTTGAATATGCATATTTTGCAAGGGCAATGGATAAAAGGATAGAAACCGAATGCATCGGATGTCCGCCGGATGACCACCCGGAGGAATGGTTTTGTGCGTGGCGGTTCAGGTTAAAAGAATAAAAGGAATAGATAAATAATAAGGAAGGGTCTGTATCATGGGAGTCACATTTGACAAGCTTCAGGAGTTGAAACAAAAAGAACAGCACATCATGGGAATGGGTGGAGAAAAAGCACTTGAAAAACGACGGGAAAAAGGAGTACTCAATGCCAGGCAACGGCTTGATATCCTGTTTGATGAAGGAACCTTCAGGGAATTGGATATGTTTGTCACTCACAGATGTACCAATTTCGGGATGGAAAAAGTAGAAATCCCGGCAGATGGCGTCGTAACGGGTCATGGCAAAGTGGATGGCAGGATTGTGTTTGCCTATGCTCAGGATTTTACTTCAAGGGCAGGATCGTTAGGGGAAATGCAGGCCAAAAAAATCTGTAAAGTTATGGATATGGCCTTAAAATCCGGTGTTCCCATTATTGGTATGAATGACTCGGGGGGTGCAAGAATTCAGGAAGGAATTGATGCATTGTCTGGGTATGGTGAAATTTTCTTTCGAAATTCAGCGGCTTCCGGTGTTATTCCCCAGATTTCAGCTATCATGGGGCCTACAGCCGGTGGTGCGGTCTACTCCCCTGCCATGACGGATTTTATTTTCATGGTTAAAGAATCCAGCTATATGTTTATTACAGGGCCAAATGTTATCAAAGCTGTAACCGGAGAAGAGATTACCTTTGAAGATCTTGGCGGGGCCATGACCCATAATGAGAAATCAGGGGTGGCACAATTTGCCTGTGAGTCTGATGAAGATGCCATCCTTCAGATGAAAAAACTCTTATCCTATCTGCCGTCCAATAATATGGAAGATCCTCCCTATGTGCCGCCGACAGATATTCCCAATCGTATGGATAAATCCTTGGACTCCATCGTACCGGATAATCCCAACAGGGCATATAATATCAAAGATGTTATTGCATCCATTGTGGATGACGGGGAATATTTTGAACCCCATCAGTATTATGCCAAAAATATGGTGATCTGTTTTGCAAGGCTCAACGGACGTTCTATCGGTATTATTGCCAATCAGCCCAATCACCTGGCAGGATGCCTCGATATAGATGCCTCTGATAAAGCCACCCGGTTTATCAGATTCTGCGATGCATTCAATATCCCCATGCTGACCATTGCCGATGTCCCGGGTTATCTGCCGGGAAGTAACCAGGAGTGGGGCGGCATTATCCGGCATGGGGCAAAACTCTTATGGTGTTATTCAGAGGCAACTGTTCCCAAACTTTTGCTGGTTACAAGAAAGGATTACGGCGGTTCCTATCTTGCCATGTGTTCAAAACATCTGGGAGCGGATATGGCCTTTGCATGGCCGACTGCTCAAATTGCCGTCATGGGTGCTGAGGGTGCAGCCAACATTATCCATGCAAAAGAAATCAAAGCAGCGGATGATCCGGTTATAAGGCGAAAAGAATTAATTGACGAGTATAATGATCAATTCTCCAATCCGTATTGTGCGGCGGAAAGAGGGTATGTGGATGCGGTGATTCAACCGTCTGAAACCCGGCCTCGTCTTATTGACGCGCTTGAGGCTCTGGCAACAAAAAGAGAATTGAGACCGGCTAAAAAACATGGCAATATACCGGTATAGGACAAAAGGATAAAAATGGATAAAAAGAAATTATCAGCAGCCATGGCGGCTGTATTTGCCTGCATCAAGACATCTGAAGAAGCGGCTTTGATTCCCGGAGTTCCTGAATTGGTTCAGGAGCTTACAATACCGTCCGGGCAGCTTGTTCAACAAAATAATATCTGGGGAATATCAGGACGGCAGACCCATATGCAGGCCAATTCAATGATACAGATGAGACTATTTAAATAAATAAATTATTAATACTAAAAATAAATTATTCAGGAGAAGATAGATGAGTGAGCACACCCAAGTTCAAATGACGGAGATGAAATATGATAAAGACAGGCCAGAGGCAGACCATCGATTGTTGATTGAGGATATTTCTCTGCGTGACGGGCATCAGTCTCTTTTTGCCACAAGGGGAAGAACCGAAGACATGATCCCGGTTGCAGAGAAAATGGATGAGGTTGGTTTCTGGGCGGCAGAAGTATGGGGGGGGGCCACTTTTGATACCATGCATCGGTTTTTGGGAGAAGATCCCTGGGAAAGGCTGAGAACCCTTAAAAGATATTTGAAAAAGACACCGTTTTCAATGCTTTTAAGAGGCCAGAACCTTGTCGGTTACAGAAATTATGCAGATGATGTGGCAAAGCTTTTTGTTAAAAAAGCGGCTGATAATGGTATGGATATTTTCAGGACATTTGATGCGTTAAATGATTATCGAAATTTTGAAACGGTTGTCCCTGTGATTAAGGAGTGCGGTGCTCATTTTCAGGGGTGTATGTGCTATACATTGACTGAACCGCGACTGGGCGGAGAGGTGTATAACCTTGAGTATTATATTCAAAAAGCAAAAGAACTTGAAGATATGGGCGCAGACAGTATCTGTATCAAGGATATGGCCGGATTGCTGGCCCCCTATGATGCCTATAATCTGGTAAAGGCGTTAAAGAAAAATGTTAAACCATTGATTCATCTTCACAGTCATTTTACATCCGGCATGTCACCCATGACCCATTTTAAGGCTATTGAGGCAGGTGTTGATATTATCGATACCTGTATGACACCTTATGCATACCGAACATCCCATGCGGCGCTGGAGCCCTTTGTCATGTCGCTTCTTGGCACCAATAGGGATACAGGCTTTGATATAAGCGCCCTGGCAGACATCAATGAAATTCTGGAAAAAGAAGTCATGCCGAAATACAAGCATCTTCTGGATGATTCCAAAGTGTCTGTTATTGATATCAATGTCCTGCTGCATCAGACACCCGGTGGCATGCTGTCCAATCTGGTGAATCAATTAAGGGAAATGGATGCTCTGGATAAGATCGATGACGTCTATAAACAGCTCCCAAAGGTCAGAAAAGAACTGGGCCAGGTTCCTTTGGTGACGCCTACCAGTCAAATTGTCGGCATTCAGACCGTCAATAACGTCTTGTTTGATACACCCGAAGAACGATATAAAATGGTGACAGCCCAGGTAAAAGATCTGTGTTACGGGCTTTATGGTAAAACAAGCACCCCCATCGATCCTGAGGTACAGAAAAAGGCACTCAAGGGATATGACAGAGGGGAAGAGCCTATCACCTGCAGGCCTGCTCAGGTGCTTGAACCGGAACTTGAAAAGGCAAAACAAGAGATTGGAGATCTGGCTGTGGATGATGAAGATCTTCTCGTATATGCGCTTTTCCCTGTTACTGGAAAGAAATTTCTTTTACAGAAATATGGGAAAGAACAGATGCCTGAAAGCCTGAAAGCCATCACACTTGAGGATGTGGCAAAGCAAGATGAGATGATTGCAAAACTTAAGAAAGGTGAATTGCTTGAAAAGACCAAATTAGAAAATATGCCTGAAAAAACCGAATATGCCCGTACATTTAATGTTTTCGTAGAGGATGAATATTTTGAAGTGGGAGTTGATGAAGTGGGCGGCGCTCCTGTTATTACTTACGCTGCTGCTGCACCTGCGCCTGCACCAGTTCAGACACCTGTGGCTCCTGTCACACCTGTAGCTGCTCCGGCGGCACCTGCACCGAAACCTGCCCCTGTAGCCGAAGAAGCACCGGCGCCTGTTGCATCCAACGGAACGCCTGTGCTAGCCCCCATGCCGGGTATGGTCATTAAATATGAAAAGAATGTGGGTGACCCGGTGAATGAAGGTGAAACTGTTGTCGTTATTGAAGCTATGAAAATGGAAAATGCATTGCCGGCGTCCGCAAGCGGTGTGGTTAAAGCGGTGAATTATAATAGTGGCGATTCCGTTGCCAAAGGTGATGTACTCGCTGTGATTGAATCAAATTAAATATAGGAAGATAAAGATAATGGCGTTTGAAACGAAAGAAGAACTTCTTGAAAAATATATGAAAATGGACAAACCCAAATGCCCGCACTGTGATGTTGATATGACATTGTGGGAAGTCCCCCTCTTTAGTTTTGGTGATGGACTTGGCTGGGGCACTCCGTACATGTTTGTCTGTTTTAATGATGACTGCCCAAGCTATCAAAAAGGCTGGGAACATTTGGGTGAAACCATGGAAGCTCCGGCGTCCTATCGGTGCTATGTTGAACCGGGAGGGAAAAATTTTGAATACATGCCCGTATTCAGCCCCATAGGAGCCACGGGGGGAAAACTGGATGATGAATTCCTGATCCGGGAAGAAGCAAAAAAAGAATTGATGAAACAGACTTTTTCTATTTTGACTGATTATTATATATCAAAAGATTGGGATGAAATTTTAAAAATCTGCCTTGATTCCAAAATTCCGCCCAAAGCACGGCTTAAGGCAGCCCAAATGGTTGGAGAACTCGGTGATGCAGATGCAGCAGAGCATTTGATCAATCATAAGTTTCCCACCCCTGTCCTGCAGGATGGGGTGAAAAAAGCCATAGAGCAGCTTCATGAAAGACATTATACCCGTGAATGTCCTTTTTGTGCTGAGATTATTAAAAAACGAGCCAAGATTTGTAAGTATTGTAATAAAGAGGTGTCCAGGGCTTGACAGCCGTAATTAAATATTAATTTTTTCCAGGTTAAAGGAGCGGTAAATAATCATTTCCCGCTCCTTTCTGTTTTCATCAAGGGGTATAAATTTAAGGGACTGAACCAGTTCAAGTGCCTTTTCTTTTGATGGAATCGCATCAAGCCCCTGTCCTGCGTATTTCCCGGAAAGCGTATCCAATATCATGGCATCCCTTGCATCCGTTGAAACGGCAAAGGGGATTTGATAGTCGTAAATCAGCCTGGCCCCGGATAGAATCTCTCTTTCATAGGAACCGATGGAACCGGCCACACAGGTAATGGCCATCAAGGCCTTGTCTTTGCAATATACAATCAGGTCAATGGCTGAAACATAGTCCTCTCCTTTAAACTGGACAATGAGTTCTTCATCCACCTGGATGTCCTTTTTGTCATAGCCTTTTTCCTCCACCAGAAATTTTTCAAATGTCTGTCTGCTGGCCTCAGGACCTACGTTCCTTACGGCTTTTCCGGTAATATAATCGGTGATAATATAATCAAAGTTCATATTAAAGATGTTCCTGTCATTTCAGAAGGTTGTTTTATATCTAATATTTTCAGAATGGTGGGTGCGATATCACCCAGAATGCCGTCTTTTATTGTTATATTTTTAAACTGATTCCCTGCGAGGATCAGTCTGACAGGGTTTAAGGTGTGGGCTGTGTGAGGAGAACCATCCTCTGCCATCATCTGTTCTGAATTTCCATGATCCGCTGTCACCAATGCAACCCCCTTGGTTTCCCAGATTGCCCCAACCACTTTTTGTACACATTGATCCACGGCTTCGCATCCTTTGATGGCAGCGTCCAGAATTCCGGTGTGTCCCACCATATCCATATTGGCAAAATTGAGGATGACAAATTCAAATTTACCTGATCGGATTTCTTTACAGGCGGTTTCAGTCAATTCAAAGGCGCTCATTTGGGGCTTTTCATCATAGGTGGCGACATCCCTGGGCGAAGGGATCAATATTCTTTCTTCTCCGTCAAAAACCGTTTCATCGCCGCCATTAAAAAAATAGGTGACGTGGGCATATTTTTCAGTTTCAGCGATGCGAAGCTGGGGAATATGGTGTTGACTCAAAATTTCTCCGAGAATATGATTCAGGTGCTGGGGAGCAAATGCCACCGGCAGATCAAAGGTTTCATCATATTGTGTCATGCAGACAAAGCCTGCAAGTGCTATTCTTCTTTGGGGAGTAAATTCATTAAATTCGGGTTCTGTAAATGCCCGTGTAATTTCTTTTGCCCGATCCGCTCTGAAATTAAAGAAGACAATACCGTCTCCGTCGTTAATGGTGCCGTTTGGACCCCCTTGTACCGGATGATTATTTCCAAGGAAAATGGGGTTGATAAACTCATCGGTCTGACCTGAATCATAGGCGGTTTGTACGGCTTTAAGAGGGTCTTGTTCGATTATGCCGGCGGATTCTGTAAAAAGGGTGTACGCTTTTTCAACCCGGTCCCACCGTGTATCCCGATCCATGGCCCAGTAACGGCCGACAATAGTAGCAATTTTACCATATTGATGAATATCCAAATAGTCCTGCAATTGCTTTATGTAGGTGATACCGCTGGAAGGTGAGGTGTCCCGGCCATCAAGAATCGGGTGAATAAAAAGATGTTTAACACCATTTTGTCTGGCCATGTCAATGAGGGCAAACAGGTGGGAGATGTGACTGTGAACGCCACCATCGGACAAGAGGCCCATGAGATGGAGGTTTTTTCCTGATTTTGAAACCCGCGTCATGATATCCAGAAGTGCAGGGGTTTTAAAAAAAGAGTTGTCCTTAATGGCAGTGTTGATTCTTACAAGATTCTGCAATACTTTCCGGCCCGCACCGATATTCATGTGACCGACTTCTGAGTTACCCATGGTTTCATCAGGAAGGCCGACCGAACTGCCTGAGCACAAAAGCTTGCAGCTAGGAAAGTTTTTTAACAGAGAATCCAGAAAAGGTGTGTCGGCTAAGGCAAATGCATTCCCTTTTTTTTCAGTGTTGATCCCCCAGCCGTCAAGAATCATCAATATATTAACGGGATTCGGTTTAGAAGTCATCATTGGTTTCTTCGGATGAGTAAGCCGCTTCAAATTCTGAAAGATCAATTCTTGGGGCATCCGCCCACAGTCCTTCAAGATCATAAAAGGATTTTATATCGGATTTAAAAATATGGATGATAACGTCTCCGTAATCCAATAATGCCCATTCGCCTTCTTTTACGCCTTCCACACCAATGTTTTTTGTTTTTTGTTTTTTTAAACTTTTAATTAAATGTTCAGCAATGGAAGTTACCTGGCGGTGAGAGTTAGCCTCAATAATAATAAGGGTGTCAGTATAAGAAGTGTGGTGTCTTACATCAATAGCGGTAATTGATTTTGTTTTTCTCTCAAAGGCGGGGATCAGGTATTTTTTCATTTATAGAGTTCCTTTTTTTTAATTATTTCTTCAACTTTAGCAGGGACAAGACCCTTTATGGATTTGTTGTTTTTTACCCGTTCCCGGATCAGGGTGGATGAAATATCTATTTTGGGTACCTTGCAAATTATGATGTCCTGTTTTTTTTCATGGGTAAACGTATGGCGCTGTTCATTAAAAATGTATCCCTTTGATATATTTTCGTCAATAAAAGAAGCAATGGCAGTGTAATTTTTCCATTGCCCCCTTAACATGATAATGATTTGAATCGCGTCAAAAATTTTATCCTTGTGTTTCCAGGTAGTGATATCTAAAAACGCATCCGATCCCATTAAAAGGAAAAAAAGGGTTTCTCTGCCATATTCTTCTTTAAATTCAGTGATAGTGTCAATGGTAAAGGAAGGCCCTTTTCTTATTAATTCTTTGTCAGATACCAGTAAATTTTTATGATTTTTTAAGCTTACTTTTACCATTTCGAATCTGTCTTTGGCTGGGGCAAGGTTGAGATTAGGTTTATGGGGCGGTTTCGCAGACGGAATTAAAAATATTTTTCCCAACCCGCACTTTTTTTTAACGTGCTGAATAATACGAATGTGGCCATTGTGAAAAGGATTAAACGTTCCGCCAAAAAGTCCGGCATTCATTTTTTACTCTTTATAAGCTCAGAAGATAAAAGTTTAATAAATTCTTTTACCCCTTTACCTGTTGCCGCTGAAAGAGTCAACACCTGGATGTTTTTTAAAGCGTTTTTAAATGCTTCAATTTTTTCCTGCGTGTCCGGCAGGTCAATTTTATTCAGTACGACAAGTTGAGTTTTTTTTGCCAGCAGTTGACTGTATTTAGACAATTCATTGTTTATCAAATGAAAAGATTTAAGAGGGGATGCAGGATCTATCTCAAAGGAATCAATCAGATGAACCAGGATGCCGGTTCTTTCAATATGTTTTAAAAAACTGATACCCAATCCAGTCCCTTCATGAGCGCCCTCAATCAAGCCCGGGATATCGGCCACGGCAAAGGGGTCTCCAAAAGGAGGTTCTACCATTCCAAGGATCGGAGTCAGCGTTGTAAAAGGATAATCGGCTATTTTCGGGCGGGCTGCAGATATGCGGCTGATAAGCGTCGATTTTCCCGCATTGGGCAAACCGACAAGTCCGACATCGGCAAGAAGCTTTAATTCCAGTTTCAGCTTTAGTTCAATGCCGGGAATACCGGGTTGAGAATGTCTGGGAGCACGGTTAGTAGAGCTGGCAAAGCGTTTGTTGCCTCGTCCGCCCATACCGCCCCGGGCAATAATATATTCATCCTCGGTGTCGGTCAGATCGATAATGATTTCGTTGGTATCTATATTGGAAACAATGGTTCCCGGAGGAAGGGCAATGATACAGTGAGCCCCGTTTTTACCATGTTTTTGTTTTCCCTGGCCGGGTTGACCGTTTTTGGCCTTGAGCAATTTTTGACGGCGATAATCGTATAAGGTTCGTTTATTCCGATCAATTTTTAGAATGACATCGCCGCCATCACCGCCATCACCACCATCAGGCCCCCCTCTTTCAATGTAACGTTCCCGTCGGAAGCTTGTGCATCCGCGGCCGCCATCACCGGACGTGACAGTGATAATTGCTTCATCTACAAATTTCACGCTTCATAAACGCTGACTTTTTTTCTGCTGCGGTCTTTTCTTTCATAGACCACAACACCGTCAATTTTGGCAAAAAGAGTATAGTCTTTGCCCAGGCCAACATTATTTCCGGGGTGGATTTTGGTACCCACCTGTCTTACCAGAATATTTCCTGCCAGAACGCTTTCCCCACCAAATTTTTTAACGCCGCGCCGTTGTGCATTAGAGTCGCGACCGTTTTTTGTGCTACCGGCTGCTTTTTTATGTGACATTAGATTTCCCCCTAATATTTAAATTTGGTATCTAAACCGTAATGGATTCTATTTTAATTTCAGTATAATCCTGTCTATGGCCTCTCATTTTTCTATAGCCTTTACGACGTTTATACTTGAATACCAATGTCTTTTTGCCCTTTCCCTGGTCAAGGATATGCGCTTTGACCAATGCATTTTCAACATTTGGGCTTCCAAGGGTGATGGTTTCACCATCTGAATACATGAGGATGTCATCAAATTCAATTTGAGAACCTTCGGTACCTTCAAGTTTTTCAACTTTCAGTATCTGTTCTTCATGAACCTTGTATTGTTTTCCTCCGGTTTTGATAACTGCGTACATTTTAAACTCTCCTTAATTATCTCAATACTTTTTGCATTTTTAAAAACTCGTAATAATATACTTACCCCCTGGATTTGTCAAGATAAACATAGCCTAATGACTATGAAATTATTTGAGTTCAAATTTAACAGGAATTCGTACCCACATTTCCTGGGGCCTGCCATTTTTTTTACCGGGTTCAAAGAGCCAGCTTTTAACAGTTTTAACCGCCTGGCGATCAAGGGATTTATAGCCACTTGAGTTGAAAATCTTTAAAAAGGAAACGCTTCCTTTTTCCGAAACCAATACCATTAGTTCGACAATCCCCTGATACCCTCTTTTCCGGGCGATAACGGGATAAGCAGGCAAGGCATTCTTTTTGTAAAGCGGTATTGCAAATTTAATATGTGCTTGTTTGATGGTTTCTTTTTTTTGAGACCTTCTTTTTTTCAGGGCGGGTTGATCTGTAAGATTTTGTTCTTTTTTTGCTTGAACCTGTATGATTTCAGCCGTATCTGTCTTAACAGGGGGGACAGTCTTAACAGGGGGTAATGGCTTCTTCACCACTTCTTTTTTTTTGTGAATGACCGGTTTGCTTCGGTGTGTCTTTTTGGGGAATTTAACTGGGTTTTTTTTTTCAAGAACTGGTTTGGTTTTTTTGATAACAGGCTGCCTGTAGGAAAGGGTGACCGTAACCGATTTGATTTCAGGGGGTAAAATTTCATTATTTTTTTTCATTATGGAGGGAATTAATACCATCAGGGCGATATGAAACCCTATGGCAATTACAGCAGATAGTATAATACGGCCCATCATTAATTTTGATCTTCAGGGTCAGCTTGTAAGGAAATCTGATTCAATCCGGCCTGCCTGATTCTGTCTAGAACTTTAAAAAGATGTTGATAGGAAATATTTTTATCTGCAAAAAGAAGAACCTCCGGTTTTTTTTCTTTTTTTGCCTTTTGCTCAAGAATATGGGTCAGGTGTTCCAGATCCACAGGCTCTTTGTTAACATAAATAAAATTATTTTTATTTATGGTGACTGACAGAACTATATCTTTTTCAGGTTTGACAGCAGCGGATTCAGGCAAAGAGACCGGCATGCCTTTATGTACGGCCATGGAGAGCATGGTATAGATAAAAACAACCAGAAGGAGGAAAACAACATCAATTAAGGGAAGCATCTCAATCCTGATTTTATTGTTTTCAGGTAAGCGCAATTTCATTTTTTTTCTTCCGGGATATTTGTTTTGACAGCTAAGATCTGTTCATAAACAATTTCAAAGCTGGTGGCATATTTTTCCATGATGCCTGCCGCACGCTTAATTCTTGAGTTAAAATAGTTGTAGGGGAAAACCGTTATGATGGAAATAGACAGGCCTGTTGCAGTTGTTATCAAGGCCTGGGCAATCCCTCCGGTTACCGCTTGGGGGTTTTCAACCCCTGTTGCTCCCAGCATATCAAATGAAGTAATGATACCCATAACAGTACCCAGGATGCCCATAAGCGGGGCAACGGTGATCATGGTGTCAAGCACACCCATAAACCTTTGCATTCGGTTTATTTCGTCTGCTGCTGATGATTCCATAGCCTTGATCAAAGAATATTCACGATGAAGAATACCGCTTATGATCATTCGGATGACATAATTTTGAGAGCCTGAGGCCTTTTGCCGAACAAGATCCCACTCCCCTTTCCCGGTAAGCATTAAAACTTCATCCACAAGTTTCTGATTTTTTTGCATGCCAATCCCAATCCAGAAAAAACTTCGCTCAATGATAATGGTCAACGTAATTATTGAGCATAACAGCAAGGGATACATGATGGGTCCACCGTTATGAAATATTACCATCATAAGATTATATTCTCCTCTTTATTTAAAGCGTTTTGGCTGATAAGAAATATACAGGGTCTTTTTGACACAGGATTTTTTTGAATTCTTACGTTTGTATTGTATACTTCCTGTATTGATTGTTCAGAAAGAACCTGTTCGCAGGTTCCGGTTTGATATATCCCTCCATTTTTCCCATTGAGTAAAACAAGCCTGTCAGAGTATTCCGCTGCCAGGTTTAAATCGTGAAGAACTATCAGTACAGTGAGGCAGAGCGTCTTTTTAAGAGAACTTATCAATTCGAGAATTTGAATCTGGTGTGTAATATCAAGATGAGATGTGGGTTCATCAAGAAGAAGAAGCATGGGTTCCTGGGTTAAGGCCCTGGCAATGGCAGCCAGTTGTCTTTCGCCGCCGCTTATTTTATTGATGGATTCATCTTTAAGTTTTAAAATACCGGTAAGTTCCATATATTTATGGGCAAGTTTAATGTCCTTGGCGGTTTCAAAGAATTGATATTTTTTAAAAAAGGGCAGCCTTCCTAAAAGGACATATTCTTCAACACTCATGGAAACCGGTTCAACTGACTGCATGACAACTGCGATATGTCTGGCCAATTCCCGGTTTGACATTGTTTGAATATCGTTTCCTTTTATATAAATATTGCCTTTTTCAGGTTTGTTTATTTTTGAAATGATTTTTATCAGCGTTGTTTTTCCAGAGCCATTGGGGCCAATGATTGAAACAAATTCACCCGGATCTGTTGAAAAACAAATATTTTTTAGTATGGTTTTTTTATGGTATCTAAAGCTGAGGTTTTTTATAGTGAGGGGATGGGTCATAAAGTCACCTGTTTTCTTGAAAGTGCCCAGATGAAAATAATACCGCCGATGATACCCGTTATAACCCCTACGGGGAGTTCAAGGGGAGATATGATGACCCTTGCAATCACATCACATAGAACTAAAAAAGCAGCACCAGCTAGAAATGAACTGATCAGAAGGATTCTATGGTCGGGCCCTGCTATCATACGCATGAAATGAGGAACAATAAGCCCTGCAAACATGATGATCCCGGCAACAGATACACTTAATCCCGTTAAAAAAGATGCAATGATAAATAAATATTTTTTGGTTCGGGTGGTATTGACCCCTAAGTTTGCTGCTTCATCTTCACCCAGAAGCAGGGCATTTAAGTCAAAGCAGAAAAAATATGAGAAAACAAGCCCTGCAAGGGAGCCGAAAAGCGCCATTTTTATTAAAACCGGGTTGGGTTCGTCAAGAGACCCCATGATCCAGAGGACAATATTTTGAAGATCATCCGTTTTTGAGATGGCCATGAGCAGCATGACCAGGGATGAGGCAACATAAGAGATCATCACACCGGTTAAAAGCATCCGGTTTGACCGGATATCCCTTGTCTTGTTGTTTAAATAGTAAACAAGAAAAATGACAAGACTTGCGCCTAAGAACCCTGACAGGGGGTATGCAATAATACCTATTTTGCTGTAAAATTTAAAAAGTATATTGATGCAGACACCAAGAGAAGCCCCTCCTGAAATGCCAAGCGTATACGGTTCAACCAGGGGGTTTTTGAATATTCCCTGGAGCAGGGCACCTGCAAGAGCTAAAGCGCCTCCGATTGAAAGACCCAATATGATTCTTGGCAGTCGTATGCCTAAAAGAATACTATGGTCAGCGCTGCCTTTATCGTAAAAAAGAATATGAGGGATATCTTTTAACGGGATACCTGCACTGCCGACGCATAAGGACAGAAGGCTGACAAATATCAATATGAGGATAAGCAGGATTAAAATAATGGACCAGTACTTTATCTTGTTTTGTTTCATTTTTTTAAATCTGTCCCGGAGTTTAAATCAGCAATAGAGTTTAAATCAACAGTGGGATGGATTAAAGATAAAACCTGTTTTAACCCTTTTGCAAAGGTAACCGGTGTCGGACTTAAGATAAGTTCAGGATCCAGAACATAAATACGGTTGTTTCTTGTGGCAGTCAAGGAACCAAATTTTATCCACCGCTGTTTTTCAATTTCTCCGGCTTTTTTGGATGTTCCCATGGTTGCGATTAAAATAACGCCCGGGTTTTCCTTAAGGACTTTTTCCCTGCTGTAGATTCCTGACTTTTCATTTTCAGCAATATTGATTCCTCCGCCATAGTTGATATATTCATTGATAAATGTCTCTTTATTGGCAGAATGCAGGGGTTTCATTCCGATCTGGATAAATACCTTTTTCTTAGGAAGATGAGCTGTTTTAAGCTTAATCGTTTCAACTTCTCTTACAGCACGTTTGACTATTTTTTTCGCTATATCTGCCTGCCCCAGAACCTTGCCTATTTTCATTGTAATGTCGCACATTTGAGGGAAAGTTTGCGGGTTTTCTATTCTTATTACCTTAATACCCTGGTTTTCTAAAATTTTTATCTGCTTTCCCCTTGAAAGCGGACTTGCAATAACCAGATCCGGATGCAGACTGATAATTTTTTCAACATTCATCTGGATCACCGACCCGATTTTTTCTTTGAATTTTGCTTCTTCCGGAACATTACAATAGGTGGTGTCGGCAATCAGCAAATCCTGGGCGTTTAAAAGATATATGGTTTCCGTAATAATGGGAGATAAAGAAATCACCCTTTGAGGGATGGCAGTCGTTTCCTCCTTTCGATTCAACCGCGCCTGAGCGCCTGTTAGAATGGCGTCAAGCGCTGTTTTTAGGGTGATGGGCAAACTGTCATCTGAAATCATATCTTTTATTTCTTTAATATCAACTCCGGCAATATGAGTGGCAATTTTTTTACACCACATATTAAACGAAGTTAAGTTTTTGATCAATCCTTTCTCATATTCATCACTGATGGCCAAGGAGGATTCAATAAATGCTGCATATTCAGGCTCAAGAAGCAATTGTTCCACTAAGGCTGCAAAATCGCTGCGGTTTTCTTCACACCCGCAATTTGCCCCTGTCATTAACTGGTACAGGCTTATTTTTCTCTCTTTCAAGCGCTGAAAAACATTGCGTTTGGCAAGGATACCATTCTGTTTTAAAACAGCTTCTTTAACACCTGCATAAACAGCCCTGGCGATCAGCTCGCCCATTTTTGTATGCCCGCCGGTATTGTCGATTTCCCTAC
>Ga0190327_1000083_pt1 | contig 15451 bp, 8 predicted proteins | sample 48720401_MG_FD_161667 | JGI IMG/M metagenome (GOLD analysis project Ga0190327, IMG submission 161667) | Hydrothermal vent sediment bacterial communities from Southern Trench, Guaymas Basin, Mexico - 4872-04-0-1_MG | ecosystem: Environmental > Aquatic > Marine > Hydrothermal vents > Sediment ... | reverse complement strand
CTCTTGCCTGGTATAAGCATATGAGTTCAAAAATCGCAATGGAAAGAGGTAAAAAAGCAGTTGCTCAAGAACTAGATTTATCATTTGAAGCATCAGGAGATACAATTGATTATGAAGTAATCAAATCTTTAAAATCAAACGCATTAGAAACAAAAACATCACCTATAATTTTAAAGACTGGAGTTCCTAACTTAATAATATATGAAAAGCCAAAAAAAGATCAAATATATATGATTGGAGTTGATACAGCTGAAGGAGTCCATCAAGACAGTGATTCTTTACATGTATTGAAACTAACGCAATACGGCTGGAAGGTTGTAGCATATTTTAACGCAAATAATATTTCTATAAAAACTTATAAAGATTTTGTGAAAGAAGTAGGAGTGTTTTATAATGAAGCATATCTCAACATAGAGAAAAACAATCATGGTCATGTATTATTAGCCTATCTAGTTGAGGATGAAGAATATAATCCTAATAAAATTTTAAATACATATAGTTTCGCCAACAATAAATTTTCAAAAGATTCCAAAGGATGGTCATCAAACAAATCAACCAGAAATGCTATGGTAAGAATTCTATTAGATCACTTAATTGATAACAAAGATGATTTAGAACTGCCATTACCAACAATAGAACAACTTCAAACATTTGTATTAAAAAATGGAAAGTGGGAAGCTGAAGCAGGTTATTACGATGATGATATAATTTCATTAGGTTTAGCACACATAGGGTATTTATTATTACCTAAATACAAAACACAAATTTTAGCTCCAGCAGGAGAATATGATACAACAGCCAGTAGTGAAATAGACTATGATAATATAATAGCATCAAGTGTTTTTGCCAAGTCTGAAATACAAAAACTAATAGATTCTTTTAAAAAGGAATTAAATCCAAATCTATATACAAGCTCAGAGTTGCAAAAAAAGTCTCTATCTGAAATACTCAAACTTTACGAAGAAAGAAAGAATAAAAAAGAAAAATTTGATAAGGACAAAAACATATACAAATATAGAGGAATAGCCTCAACTGAAGTGATGGAGATAGATGGAGATGATTATGTCTTCTAACTTGAACATTCTATTTTCTATATATCTTCTAAAAAACAAAAAAACCTCACCCATAAGAAAAGGAGAAGTTTATGATTCGTCAAATTTTAAGTTATTACACAAGAGGGTTGAAGAAAGCTGATAAAAGAAAATTAAAAGAAATAAGGAAAAAAAATGAACAAGTTCTCGACCGCATACGTGGCAAAATAGATTCAAATGTATTAAACATACCAGAAAAAAGAGAACAACTAGACAAATGGATAGAAAAAGGATGGGTAGATGATATACAGCTAGATGGAATAATTCCTAAGACATCTCCTTTATATGAATGGGTGGTAGAACCTCTCAAAAATTCATACAGGAGCTATATTAACTCAAGGGCAGCAGAAATAGAAAGATTAAAAGAAAAAGAACAGGAACTAAAAGAAAAATTAAAAATTTTATTATCAGATCAGGATTCAGTTGTTCAAGCATCTTATATAAATACGTTCTCACGTGAGCATAAAGGCTTTGTCGAGAATGTAGTAGACGCATTAGTAGTAGATCATATTTATCCTCAACTCCTTGATAGGATATATGAAGATTTAAGTCGAGTATATTTGATATATATCTACTGTAAAGTAAACAAACTGCTCAATATTCATAAACGAAAAAATATAATCCCTATAGAGGACTATGTAAAGAATCCAAAAAAATACGAGGAAAAATACAATCTTCTAGATCCTGATACAGATCCAGATATAGTATGTGATCCCCTTATACATGAAATAAAAACACATTTTGAAAAGTCCATGAAAGATGATAAATTCCTGAAGGAATTTGAAAAGTATGAACTGCCTAAATACGAAAAAGATTTTGCCAGGTATCGCATCTTTAAGAGGGATTTGAAAGAAATTATAGAGATTTGTAAGAAGAGGGATAAAAAGAAATTAAAATGTTATATTAATTATTTAGATGATATTAAGAAAACTGCAGGTGAAGATTTTATAAGTAAAAATTGTTTAAATCGTCTTAAATTCAGTAAAGAAAAATTTAAAAAATGTAAAGAAGAAGCAGAAAAATATTCCACTGAATCAATCATAGATGAGATTCAATTTTATAGAAACAGTATATCAAGAATAATTCCAAACATTCTTTTCTTTAACAAAATTGCCCGGAGGGAAAAAATATTTTCCTACATTATACCTAATAGACTTTTCAAAATGATGGAGGATACTGACAAAAAATTATATAAGTTATATGGAGAAGTACATCTCTATCATCCATTTCCATTACATGATATCAAACTCCTAGAAAAATATGGAAACGAAATAGGAAAGGAACAACTCAATGTCGAAGCAGTAAAATGGGAACAATATACTCCCAAAACTGAAGGTAGTGTAATATCATTAGGAGATGATAATGATACAATTGCACATATCGTTTATGATAGTAGTCCATTAGATATAGAATACACTCTCTGGGACTGGAGAGAAGAAATAAAAGACATTTCAGATTTTAAATGGACATGGTATAGGCCAGTTTTATACAAAAAAGTTTCTACTCAGAAAGCATCAGAGAAAATTGAAACTTACAAAGAAGAAATAAAAAAATGTAAAGAAAAGATAGCCAAACTTCTGGAAGAAAAAAGAGAAGTAGAACCCAAACTACAATCTCTTGATTACTGGACTGATACATATGAAATTGTAAAAAAATATCACCTGGAAGAAATAGAAGATTATACTAGATTACTCAGTTATTTTGATTCAGTATATGATTTAGAGCAGAAATATGTTACATTAATATTAAGAAATGGAAAAATTCCCAAAAAAGATTTAGCTCTCAGGAAAAAAATTGCAATTTTAAATGATATAAACAAGCAAAAAACTGATGTTGTAACCAATATTGATTCCTCTTTAATTGATTATGATCCTTCCATTATATTAAAAGAAAATCATGTATGTATAGATCCTCTTAGGACGTCAACAAAGAGTAACAGGCTTCAAAAGCATATATTTCAGAGTAAGGTAGACAATGGAACAGTCAAACTTCAGACTGTAGATAAGATACGTAAAAGAGCCAAACCAATCAAATCATTAAGGTCTAAGCGTCGCATTTCAAAAAAACGTCCAATAAGGACAACTCCAATCAGGAAAACATACAGGTCGTTACGCAGGATGGTAAATCAATTGAGTTCGTGTAATATAAATGCAATTTTATATTTAAAGATTCCTGAAGTTTTTGTTGATTATATTCTAGAATCAAAGTCCATAGAATGGAAAAACATAATGGATGAATTTGGGAAGAGAATAACCAATCATCACAAAGGAAGGACTGGTATATTCTGGTGTTTGGGTTATAATCGTGATAAAGATGAACATTACATATTATTAATTCTTCATAGTACAGAGAATTATATTCCTATTCCAGATGATCCAGCACTAGTAAAAAAATACATTTCTGAATATAAGAATTCCAATGACGAAGTGATGAGACGCATAGCAGAAGATGCATCAAAACAAAAAAATCATTACAAACGTTCAATTGAAGTTGAATTTATTGAAAACATTTGGAGACAATATTGTATAAAATACACTAGAAAATTAAAGAAAAGACTTTTAAGTGATGAAGAGGAAAAAGCAATAAAAGAAGCTCCAGAAAATTTAGTAGATGTAATCATCAATTTTGATGCATTAGAAAAAGGAACATATTACAGGTTTTTTGATGAAGATGCCGAAAAATATCGGTATATAAGACATCCTAGAGTTTGCAAAGCAATAGCAAAATTACCTGATATAGTTGGTTACAATAAAGAAACTGCAAGTGTTGCAGCATATATTATAAAAACAAGTAATCTGCGCAACAAAGTGAAACTATTGAAACAATTGAAACAGAAATGTGGATATAGTCTCAAGAGGTGGGCTAAATACAAGAAATTAATTGATAGCGAGTTAAAAATAAACAATTTATCCATGCCTAACGGTTGGAAAACTTTTGAAGAGAATTTGAACATAAAAGATTTAGTTTTCAGTAGGCATGTAGTTTGCATGTATTTTCTCAAGTATGTAGAGTCCTACAATAAAAAATACCTAGGTAGGTTATGGGGATTACAGAAGAAAAAAGTTACAAACGAGAGTAATGAAGTTGAGGCATTTTTACTAACTGAAGAAGGTAAAAGAAGACATGAATCATTAATGTCCTATATCAGGTATGCACATGGAAAATACAATACTCCATTATATGACATATTATGTCCTTTCAGGAAAAAGGGTCAGCGTTCCAAAGTTATATATGGAATAGATCCATATACATTAGAGAGGATAATGGATTACCTGCCTAAGTTATATGAACATCATTACATGATTAAAGACTCCTCTCTAGAATTTGATAAAGTCATTAGAAATGACCGAACGTATAACCGACCTAGTACAACATACTTTATAAAAGACCCTGGCCGAAAGTTATCTCCTAAAGAAACGCCAAGGAGATAACATCTCAAAGGCTTAAAATCTTACCTTTCACACTAGTACTACGACTGAATTTGGGAATTTTCAAGGGATTTTACGGAATTTTGACTAAATTTTGACTGAATTTTGGTAGATCTCCTTACATCACCCCTTTCATACCTTCTCACACCTCGAATCACCGAGTAAAATCACGGGTAGAACTCACCGAGAATCTGGTGAGATGCTCACCTGTATTCAGGATCTCCATAAGAATCCTTGATTCAATTTAGTCTATCCTATTGATTTTAATGGAAATACTGGTCAATTTTATATTTCTATGAAATCCTAAAGTATGGGAAATATATAATTCTAAAACCTACAATTATCAAGTGTTCATGATCTGGGGTGAAACCGAGATTTTGCAAAAATTTCCTCTGAAATATAATTCTAAAACTTGGTCTATTTTTACATGATTCAAGTTATCACAAGTGGAGGTATGTCTAAAATATAATTCTAATCAAGTTTACAATGATGAATGGATGAAGCTACATTTATGTAGTGCTCACATGGGAAATCACCTATCCCTCGATTGACCATGGAACTCACACCTTAAAAGCCTTGTTATTCGTGAGGTCCGAGCAATTTGTTACCAGGTTGAAGGTTCTCTCAGATTCGTTGTATATAGATTGTAGAGTTCTTAATATAAATAAAAGGTAATATAAAAATACAAACTATGTTTGTATCTCATTTTTTTTGTTTTGGAAACCTTTTTTTTTAATTTGAATCTCAACACAGATCATCAAATTTTGATTTGAATTTTGAAAACCAACTACTACTCGACTCAAACAAAGTTTGAGTCTCGTTATCAGATACCAAAATTACATGGTTATCCAATTTATTTGAATGGAAATCATGTACATGTACTGGATCTTACCAACAAATCAACAAATACACACATTTTTCAACTTGAAATCAGGTTGATCAATAACTTGATTTGGATCCAAAATTGATGATACGTAACCAGACCATGCGATCATGAAATTGACATGTAGTCAGACCATGTGATCACATAATTAATACGTAATCAGACCATGTGATCACATAATTAATACGTAATCAGACCATGTGATCACATAATTAATACGTAATCAGACCATGTGATCACATAATTAATACGTAATCAGACCATGTGATCATGAAATCAGCTATGTTTCACGTAATCAAATGACTAGATCAAGTAAAATATGAATATTTTCCAATTTTTATCACGAAACTGACCATATCACCATGAAATTGACCAATTTAATTACAATCACATGATTGAACCATGTTTCATGTAATCAAACAACTAGATCAAGTAAAACATGAATATCCTCCAATTTTTATCATGTAATCAGACCATGTTACATGTAATTGACCACATGATCATGTAACTGATACGTAATTGGACCATGTTATTACAAAATTGATACGTAATTAGACCATGTGATCACATAATTGACCACATGATCATGTAATTGATACGTAATTGGACCATGTTATTACAAAATTGATACGTAATTAACCATGTTACATGTAATTGATACGTAATTAGACCATGTGATCACGTAATCAAACAACTAGATTGGCCAAATTAAAGGTTCATAACTTGATTTGAATTCAAGATCAGTGATATGTAATTATGAAATTAATTACAATCACATGATTGGACCATCCTAATTGTACAATTTGATAATTTTCCCAAATCATGTAATTAGATCAAGTAAAACATGAATATTCTCCAATTTTTATCATGTAATTGGACCATGTTACATGTAATTGATACGTAATTAGACCATGTGATCACGTAATCAAACAACTAGATTGGCCAAATTAAAGGTTCATAACTTGATTTGAGTTCAGGATCAGTAACACGTAATCATGAAATTGGTCAATTTGACCATAATTATGTAACTAGACCATGTTACATGAAATTGACCATGGAATTGACCATGTTACATGAAATTGACCATGAAATTGACCATGTTATCATAAGATCATGTAATCAGACGATTTAGATTGTCCCATAAAAACTTATGTTTCAATTTATTTCTCCAAACTTTTGAATTCAAAAGTTTTTAGCTTAAAAACATAGGTAAAGATCAAGTCAATATACCTAACCTAACTACATACAACTCGGATAAAAAATCTTCCGCCCCCTCCCCCGATTTTTGATGTATCCTATTGAAATAATTGACAATTTCCCCAATTTTTTGGTAATATTTACTGGATTTTTAATTAAAATATGCTTTAAGTTTTTTTGAAAAAGGTAGGGTAGTTGACATTTGTGGTTTAGTAGCTATTGGTTTGAATTTTTTCACTGTATGTTTTTCTAAAACATAACTAAACTTAAGGATATATACTAGAATGAATAAATGGGAATCAACTGGTCAACCTCATATTCTATATGTTAATGGTTTTCCTTTTTTTGTTGATTATTTCTCACGAAGTACTATTTTGTATCAGGTAAGTCATAAAAAGAACAGGATAAATCATGTTCTTCCTATAACCTCTGGTCCTAAAAGAGTTGATTTGGTCTTATATGAAAATGGAGACCTTTATAGTATTCCATTATTATCTCGACGTGGTAATCCTGATTTAGCACATGCTCAACATATATTTTCTGATATACGTGCGCTTACAAGGGTTAGTAGTACCTTATATAATAAAGACCTAATTTTAGGTTTTGACCATTATTTTGGAATAATTAAAGGAGATAATGAAGCTTTTCTTGGAAGCATACATTCTTTTGCTTCCTTAGACCGGATGCAAAAGGCAGAGTTACCTTTAATTGTTCGTTCTAGTTATTCATTAGGTAAAAAAGGTATCTCCATATTGGATACAGACAAAGGACTTAAAATATGGGAGCCACGAGAGCATAGTAATAAGTTTGTAAATAATTTTTATGATGTTCCTGGGACCAAAGTCAAGAAAATAACGGCTTATACTGCCCAGAGGTTAATTTCAAATTATGATAGTGAACTGATTTTGACTGATAAGGGTTTGTTTCAGCTGACTGTTCGTCATGGAAAGAAACAGCCCTATGAGCATCTTGTAGGAGTTGATCCTATATGTGAAGGTATTTATAATAGGTGTAACCTTTATCCGGTATTATTACCTGGAGGTGTTGATCCTGATGATGTTAAGGATATGAAACCTTTAGCGTATTCTAACATTTTTTTATTAACTAATGATGGTGAGGTATATAGTTTAGGAAAGAATACATATTATCAACGTGGGACAACTAAGAAATTAAAACCTAATAGATGGAACCGGATTGAATATCCTGAACCTATAAAGCAGATTGAGGTTCTTAATTGGGCACGGCATCCTGGTTTGTTTGCGTTGTCTGAAAGTGGAAATTTATATTATCATGGTTATAATGAGAAAGGTTTCATACCTGGAGTCAAGAAAAACCAGTTACAAACTCCCATAATAATAGCAGAAGAAAGGTCTAATGTATTTGCTTTTCCTGAGGGTTTATTGATTCCGGATAAAAATGGAGATCCTGATTATATGGAATTAGGTAGATATGCAGAAGGTAAAAGAAATATAAAAGTAAATATGCGGTTTTTTAAGGATGTATCTCGTGTACTTGAGTTGAATTTAGGTTTATTAAAGAAGGTGATTGATGCAAATTGTGTTTGATATTAGATTGAGGGGTTTTGAAAAATGTTGAATGAAATCAAATATTCCGACCATAGTCCTAATAATATTGTTTATATTAATGGAGTTCCTTATTTGGTAGGTAATTCCATGACTGATCTTGAACGATTAGGAAATAAAGGTGAGATAATTAAGTATGCTGCAAAAACGATTGATGGAGATATACATAAGATTGCAGGGGATAAGTATTATGTTAAAGATGTATTACATGATGAATTTCGTTTAGAAGAAGATAATGTTGTTGGAGGAGTTTTTTCTCGTGATAGAGAGATGTTCTTATTCAAGCCTGATGGAACTGTTGAATTAAAAAATGCTGACTACCCTGAAACTCTCAAAATTAAAGGTATCAATGGGATAAAGAATGTATATAATGTATTTCCATTTGCCAATTGTGTTATACAGGATAAAGATGGGGATTTATTTTATTGGACTTGGTCTTTTCCATCTGAACTAGAGTCAACTCTTAAAGGTAAAGAGATTAAAAAGTTTGCATTTCATATGGATCCAGTCAAAGGGGGAGGGACTACTGCAATATTAACTGATGAGCTATTATATCATATAGGATATCATATAAAATTCAGTCGTCTTGGTTTACCTGATGGACTTAGTCCAGATGATATTAAAGATATTCAAGTTGTTTCTACTAGTAATATTTTTCTCCTCACCAATGACGGGAAGGTATATTCAATGGGCAAGAATGGGTATAATCAACGAGGAACAACCAAGAAATTGAAAGTAGATTCATGGAATGAAATTAGATACCCTGAAAAGATAAAGCAAATTGCTGCAGGTAATGTTCCAGGATTATTTGCATTATCTGAAAATGGAAATTTATATTATCATGGTTATAATGAGAATAGTTATTATCCTATGACAAATAGAAAATCTAATATAAGTAAGCCAATGAAAGTGATGGAAGGTGTTGCTTCATTATGGATGATTCGACCGTCAGTGAGTCACCAAGGAGTTCCTGGTCGTGAATCTGATATTTTATTGTTTTTAGATGAAGAGGGTACTTTAAAGAGGTTAGCTAACCTTCATCTTTGGGATGGTGATAAGGAAATGGGGATGCATCATCCTACTATGGCTCCTATCAGTCTTTATAAAAAGTTATCTACCAGTTTGGTTATGAATAAGGAGATGTTATCCCAATTGATTGGATATGAATGTGTGTAATTTCAAATCCCTATGCGAGACGTTGATAAACCGGTTGAGATGACGTTCTAATCAATTTTACATATTTTATCATACCTGATTTTTAATAAACCGGGTGAGAAACTAAGATCTCGTTGTGTGACAATTCAAATTATCTTCCAATCTTTCCTTAAAAACATTCGTCAAACATGAATTTCAATTAAAGGAGTCTAGTTATGTTAAAAACAGCTTTTTGCAAGAAAGATCATAGGATCATAATTTTACCACCAAAAATAACAGCAATTCGAGGACCCGATAATTATCCATCAGATGTAACCACAACATTAAAACCAAAATTTGTTTCAATTCCTTATGGATGGTTTCATCATACACATACCCAATATCAAATTGCTACTGATCCTGATTTTAGTAATATAATTGTGGATGTAACCATTGATACTGATTTATACAGCAAAACATTTTCGTCTAGTTTGTTCAATTCATCATCCAAGTATTATATCAGGGTTAGATTTAAGGATAGTGATTCAAATAAAACTAGTGATTGGGTTGTTAGTTCATTCCATACACCAGCTAATAATTTAAAGTTTGATTTTTATAATATATCAACTGACTTTATAAAGACTGCTGGGGTCAAGGTTGATAATGGAAAATTGGAACCAATTGCATACCAGGATATTATTGATCCTAACCGTACATCCACAACGTCTAAAATTTATATTGATTATAATAAAATTGAATTACAGGAAGGGGATTTATTAAAAACTGATAATGATGAATATTTCCAGGTTGAGTCCATCAATTATGATGGAAATATATATGTTGTAACACCAGATCACACATTAGATAATCCTCCAAACGAAGTTTATTTTATTGGACATCGTGCAATTACTATTAAAGAATTCCAGGATAATTGGAATGAGGTTGTTAATATTACTGCGACTGAACAAACTCAGGATGTAATTGATTTTGGATTAGCTTCAGAGACAAATAAGATTTATATTAATAACAGTCTTATCAATGTCAGACCGGGAGATGTATTCAATGCTGATAATAATGAATTATTCGAGGTTGCTGTAGTTGATAATGATGGGAATGTGGCTTATGCTAGTGATGTCAAAACAGTGGCTGGTGGAAGAGGTCATACAATTATAATTAGGGAAGACAATTCTGTATGGGTGACTGGTGCTAATGATCATGGTCAACTCGGACTAGGTGACACAACCTGGAGAACTCGATTTACTAATACTGGTGTGACAGCCAAATTTGTTGCTTGTGGATATAGTCACACAGTCATAATCAAAAATGATAATTCAGTTTGGGTGACTGGATATAATGAATACGGTCAACTTGGATTGGGTGATACAAATGACAGATATCAATTCACCAATACTGGCATAACAGCCAAACAAGTTGCTTGTGGAAGTAGTCATACCGTTATAATCAAAGAAGACGGTTCAGTTTGGGGAACTGGGTATAATGGATATGGTCAACTTGGGTTGGGGGATACAAATAATAGGAATCAATTTACCAATGCTGGTGTAATGGCTAAACAAGTAGATTGTGGACGTGCACATACGGTTATACTTAAAAAGAGTAATTCAGTCTGGGTGACTGGATGGAATAAATATGGTCAACTTGGATTGGGTGATACAAATGACAGATATCAATTCACCAACACAAGTTTAACGGCTAGATATATTGCTTGTGGAGGATGGCATACAGTTATAATCAGGGATGATAATTTAATATGGTCGACAGGTTGGAATAATAGTGGTCAGCTTGGGTTAGGAGACACAATCCGAAGGGTTCAGTTTACCAATACAGGTGTTACTGCTAAACAGGTTGCATGTGGTTGGGGACATACAGTCATAATTAAAGATAACGGATCTGTATGGTCAACTGGTTATGGTTTTTATGGTCAACTTGGATTGAGAAATACAAATCAAAGAAATCAATTCACCAATACTGGAATGACAGCCAAATCTGTAGCTTGTGGGGAATATTACACAGTTATAATCAAGGAAGATGGTTCTGTTTGGGGAGCTGGTGATAATTGGACTTACCAACTCGGATTGGGTGATAGACGTCAAAGAAATCAATTTACCAACATTGGAATAACAGCCAAACTTCCTGAAGGAATTTCCTATTACACGAAATATTGGATTATTCCCAACAATCCATTATCCCAAGTTCCAACATCCGTTTATCCTGTTAGCAAATTTAATATAAATGGAATTCAATTACAACCCAATCCTACATATAACCCAGAAACAGGTATCCAATCTTATACATTCCAAGATATCAGATTAAATGAACCTAGCAACATCATTAAATTGTCAGTTGATATTCCTGATGTTACAACTGTAACAGAAATTTCAATGGATTTGTTGAAATAATTAATTTGTATGTTATGATTTGATATGAAGGCAGGTGTCCTATATTCTATAAATCAGGATATTTGCCTGTTTTTATGTTTCAATTTTCATTAATTGTTACTTGCCTTGATAATTATCTCCGTTTTAATTTTAAATCCCTATGCGAGACATTGATAAACCGGTTGAGATGACGTTCTAATCAATTTTACATATTATCATTCAGATTGGGTTTTAAATTAAATGATAGTGGTGATATTTATCTCACTTTGGGATAGTTGGATTGGTACTACAATTTTGTTTTTCTAAAAAATCAAATGTATGGATTATAGATTTCTAATTTTGAAACGTTTATTATTTCATTTGAATAAATATCCTTGTAAAACTTTGTTTGGCAAGTCCTATTTATCTCTGTATGATGATGTTTTGAAATTACTGAAAGATTTGAATGATGTTAATATCATATTCGGACGTATATATCCTTTTCCTATTGATATTTTGTATCAGTCTTCAGGATTTAACGAATATATTATAAAATCTTTTCCTTCCTTATTTAAAATAAACAAACAATCCATTTCTTTAAATTATTTTAATATAGTTAAGTCTATATTTAAACATTATTATTTTATGCAATGGAATGTTGAAAATCTTCTCTCTGATGATAGGTATAATGAAAAATTATTTGATTGTTATATTGATTTCATAAGGTCAGGAGAAGTGCATATTAAAAATGTTCATAGGATAGTTGTTGTTGCAAATAAAATAATTTTGGAGTGTGATGATCCTTTGAATTTAGCGTATGACCATCTACCTTTTTTCATCAAAGGAATATGGTTTGGTTTGTTGCGCTTATGGAGAAATGGTTATGATGATATTGTGTATTTATTTCTCAAGTATAATTTAAAAAATTTCAAACTTATTTCAAAATTTAAACCTAGGTTAGCGATATATAATTTACCTGAAATTTATCAAGTTAAGAATGAAATACAGTTTGGATTAAAGAAAGATATCAGTCATGATGTTAATATATTATTGAAGTATGTGAAATCTATTTCACTTCCTACTCCCAGTTCTGCTACCAATATTAAAAGGTTTCATGAATTAATTAAGGCTTTGTTAGATAATTATTTTCAATCTTTTCCTAAAGTTGTTGATTTTGTTGATAATTATGGACTTGATTCTAGTCTATTAAATAAATCTTGGACTGTTGATACTATTAAAAATGTATTTGATAGATTGCAGATATATGTAAAAGTATTTAATAAATATGTAAAGAATGAATCTTTACCTAATTTGATTTACAATCCAAGACGGAAATTCATCAGTCCTTTTTTAGCGTGTGCAGATGATAATTGGTTTGTGAAGAATTGTCTTAATGATTCTTATGAAATTATGTGCTCGCCTGATAAGTTTCGTGATATTTTAAGGGCTTGTGATATTCCTATGAATGAAGATAATATGAAATTTCTTGTCAAAAATTTAAATAATTTATATGCCTTTTTTTCATTTTTGGTTAAGTATAGGAATTTATATGATATTCATAAATTTGTTGGAGCGTTTAATTATGATACTGATGAATTTATTGTGAAGTATATTGATTGGTTGAAAGAAACTTACTCATATATCCATCCTTTGGATTTTAAATTGGATAGTTACAAGTTGTTGAATTTTATTAAATCTTTCAATAATTTTTTCTCGAAACCTTTTAAGAGTTACATTGAAGATTATAATGTATACAAGGAATATAAGAATAGTAGAGATAAAAGGTTATTATATTTTATCAGAGTTCCTGGTGTATATGACAGAAAAGATATTAAGCTTGAATCTGTTGTGCCTGTTTCTCCTAAGCTGGCTGATGAATTTATTAGGTTGAACTATGCTATTGCTTTGTAATATTGTATTCATATGTCAAAAAACATTCTTAAAAGTCAGGAGTTAATGTGTTATGACTGTTCTACCTGTTTTTACAGAACCTTTTAAAGCTTTATATCCTTTGCATCTTGTTGATGATTCAGTTGACCATCTTGATGCTTTTTTTGTTATTGATTTGTTTAATCGAGTGTGGTTTCTGTTATTTGACAGGGTTCAGAATGAATTAAAGATTAGAAAGTGTATCAGGTATCATAATTATTTGAAAAATAGAGGTGTTAGAGGGGCTGAGATAATTGCAGGATGTGGTTTTTATTATAATGATATTCGTAAAGGTATAACAGCCTCGATATTTCTTCAATTTGAATCGGGTGATATAAGACAAGTTCATAGATTTGATGTATGGGACTTTAAAGATGATGGTAGTTATGATATACTTGAGAAACCTGTAAATGTTTTACAAACAAATGCTTATAAATTAATTGGGATATATTGTGTTCCTAATGCATTATACACTGATGATACTAGTGAAGTAGGAATTGATACATTTTTGGCTTATACATATAGGAGACCAAACCAGATGTTAGTATTGGAAGGGTTACCTTTTAATAAGATTCATAGTTCCTTAGGTGATTTCCCCAATGATTATTATGAATTAGATGAATTACATCCTGAGTTGTTGTATGCCTTTCCTAAAGATATTCAGGATTATAATTTTCAATTTTCTAGAGGTGTACTTGTTTTCAGAACTAATGATTAGAGAGGATGATTATGTTAATTAATAATTATTTGTTTGAAGGAGATACACATAAGAAACAAGAATCTGGTGATTCCCAAAACCATTCTCCACTATATATATTATGTGGGCTTCATGATAAGTTATCTTCTTTTATTTCTGTTGATGTAGAAGAGTATAGAAATTTGATAGATACCGCTAGAGATACTCAGGATTTATTATCAATAAGTAGTCAATTTGATGGTGACCCTTTTGCTTAATTTTCAAACAATAGGAGAAATATTATGATTCCATCACTTGATAAAATCAAATCTCGTTTTTATAAACTTGAAGGTGAATTAAATCGTGTTAAGAAGCAGTTACAAGAGTTAACTGATCGGAAACATAAGTTAATGAAATCTGAAGTAGAGTTATCCCAGGCTTGTGATTGGTTAAATAATTTAGCTATTTTTGCAATGGATAATGTTTCCAATAATATTAATAGTTTAGTTAATAATTCTATTCAATATTTATTTCCTAATCATAAATTTTGTATGGAATTTGTCCAGCGTAGGAATAAGGTTGAATGTGATATGTATGTTAAGCATCGGAAGTATAGTAATAAAAAAATTGACTTATTAGAAGGGTCTGGAGGAGGATTAATTGATATAATTGGATTTGTATTGAGGGTTAGTTTTTGGAGGATGTATAAAACATCCCGCAATATCATGTGTTTTGATGAACCCTTCAGGTTTGTAGATAATACAATACCTGAGGATGAGATATTGGAATTGATTGCGGACAAAATGAATTTGCAATTGCTTATAATTACACATAAAGAAAAGTTAATGGATGATAGGTTTAATGTTTTTAAGTTTGTTCAAGAATCAGGTAAGGCAATGTTAGTCAAATAGATTTTACATAGGAGGGAATATGTTGGATTTATCCGAATTGAAAGAAAATCAATTAGCTTTCATAAATGGAGTTATGTTAAGAAAATATGCTTATAAAGAGTATGATGAAGTGTCATGGAATGATATTGTGCAGCGTAATGTACATGCTATAACAGACTCTAAAAATTATAATGAGTTATTTGAGAAGTCAGAGCGAGTTTTTAATGATAAATATAACAAACAGGCTTTTAAAATACTTATTACT
>Ga0190327_1000082_pt1 | contig 15892 bp, 12 predicted proteins | sample 48720401_MG_FD_161667 | JGI IMG/M metagenome (GOLD analysis project Ga0190327, IMG submission 161667) | Hydrothermal vent sediment bacterial communities from Southern Trench, Guaymas Basin, Mexico - 4872-04-0-1_MG | ecosystem: Environmental > Aquatic > Marine > Hydrothermal vents > Sediment ... | reverse complement strand
ACTTCTATCCACTGCCAGGCTGCACACGGTCTGCCAGGAAGCTAATTGTCCCAATATGTTTGAATGTTTTTCTAAAAACACCGCCACCTTTATGATCTTGGGATCCGAATGTACACGGAACTGCAGATTTTGCAATGTTTCGCCCGGCAGTCCGCCTCCGGTTGATCCGGATGAACCCATGAGAGTTGCTAAAACCGCCCTTGATTTAAACTTAAAATATGTGGTGGTGACATCTGTTACCAGAGATGACCTTGAAGATGGCGGCGCTTCTCATTTTGCTGACACCATTAAAGCCCTTAAGGCCACCCTGCCGGATGATCCGAAAGTCGAGGTGTTGATTCCTGATTTTCAGGGAAATATCGATGCGCTGAAGATAGTTGTATCTGCAAACCCGGATGTACTAAACCATAATATTGAGACGGTTCCCTCGCTATATCCGACGGCCAGACCTGAAGCCAACTATCAGCAATCTCTTAATCTTTTGCAGAATGTACATGCAATTGACGATTCAATGCCGGTTAAATCAGGTATGATGGTGGGCTTGGGAGAAACCCTGGAAGAACTTAAACAAACCATGACGGATCTTTTCACTCATGGCTGTAATATCTTAACGATAGGTCAATATCTTCAGCCCACAAAAGCCCATCTTAACGTTGAAAAATATTATTCCCCGGATGAGTTTAAAGTACTTGAAAACAAAGCCAGACAAATCGGGTTTAAAAAAGTAGCAGCGGGACCGTTTGTTCGAAGCTCCTATAATGCTCAGGATCTATTTGGTTAAATACTGCCCGATCGAAAGCCGCCAATTTTTCGGTCAGGCACTACATACATCTTTTTTTGAAATTATCCGCTGTACTGATTTCAATATACGTGGCCCCTTGTTTGGGATCAAAGTTGCCTGCAAGAACAATAATCAAATCTTCTTCTTCAAAACATTTATCTTCTAACAATCGACAAATGGATTGGTTTAAAGATTTCGTACTGGTGATATTCAGGGAAATATGTTCTGCAAACACCCCAAATGACAGGGATAATTGCCGCATTACGCGTTTTTCATACACCTGGGCATATATGGGATTATCTCCCCTGTAAGCGGCAAGAGAAAGAATTGTTTTACCGGTTAGTGAGTCTGCGACGATGGCTTTGGTTTTCAGCCTTAAAGAGGCCTTAACAGCAGCTTTGGAGAGATAAGCGGTAATTTTGTTTTCAAGGGTATAAGGGACATTTATAAAGGAGCTCTTTTTACGCTCTACTTCCATGGCAATCTTTGTCATGGTTCTGACCGCCACTTCCGGATATTTTCCATTAGCCGTTTCCCCGGAAAGCATCAGTGCATCCGCATGATCCAGACAGGCATTGGCAACATCTGATACCTCTGCTCGTGTCGGCCGAGGCGATTCGATCATGGAATGCAGCATCTGGGTGGCAACAATGACCGGTTTTCTTTTTTCAATACACGTCCGAACAATCTGTTTCTGTATTAACGGGATCTGTTCTGTGGGGATTTCAACTGCCAGATCACCTCTTGCAATCATTATCCCATAGGCATGATCCAAAATTTCATCTATATTTTCAACCCCTTGGGAATTTTCAATTTTTGCAATAATTTTTATAGAAGATTTCTTTTTGTTCAATATTTTTTGAACGGCGTTAACATCATTTTTGTTTCTGACAAAAGAATGGGCAATAAAATCAAGATCATTATCGGCTGCAAATTCAATAAACCCTTTGTCTTTTTCGCTTAAAGCCGGAAGCGTTACATGAACAGAAGGGATATTAATACTTTTTCTGGCACTGATCACCCCATCGTTTTCCACATGACAAGTTAAATAATCATCATTTTTCTCCGTGACAGCAAGGGCGACATATCCATCATCAACTAAAATGGAACTCCCCACAGGAACATCCTTAACAAAATCTTTATAAGAAACACAGATCACTTTGCCGTTGGATTTTTCACCCGGCGCACCTTTTATTTTTATGGTGTCACCATATTTTACTGTCAAAAATTTATCACTGTCACAGGTTCTGATTTCAGGACCTTTGGTGTCCAGAAGAATCCCTATTTTATCAGACACCAGTCTTGTATTTTCAATCACTTGCCGGGCATCATCATGGGTCATATGAGCCGTGTTCAGGCGCACAACGTTCATACCTGCCTTATAAAGTGTTCCTATAAAGTCAGGGGAACTATTTAAGTTAGAAATAGTTGCGACGATTTTTGTTTTTTTCGGCATACACAAACCCTCCTTTACGACAGGTGGTAATGATAAAGCCTTCTATAGCCGTCTTAGCATCAAAAGACAAAGATTTCAGTCTGTAATCCAAGTCACTTAAAAAAAACAAGGATTGATTCAGCTCAGTTAAAGAAAAGTTCTCAGATTTTTGAAATACCTGAAATACAGGATAGGCATTCTGGGGATTGGGTGCAAGGAAAAGATCATTTATCTTTCCTTTTTTTTTCTTTGAGCTTTTCCTTGATAGATATTCATCCTGCCTTTCAATAGCAGTTTTTGTCTGTTTGTCATGCGCTATAATTTGGGGAAGAACGATCTGTTTGAAAGAATTAAAATTTATTTTTTTAAACCGCACGTTTTTGTTTGTTTGATAAAATTGTCGGGTAAAACATTTTACCAGAATTAATCTTCGAATTTGATTTTCAAATGATTTTAGTATCTGCAAGGGATGGAACCCTTCATTAAAAAGTGAATTTAAATAAAAAAGCGCATTTTTAACATCTTTGGCCATAAACGCATTGGTTAAATTAAATATGGGATCTTTTTTATCCCTTATAACAACCGCTTTTACATCTGCTGTTGAAATTGTCCGGTTTTTTCCAGAATAAACAATCAGCTTCTCCAGATTCTGAGATAAAAGATCAAGATTAAATCCTGTCAACTCCACCAGGGCATGAAAGGCCTGATGATCAATAATTTTTTCAGACTTTGACAGAATTTGACCCGCAACACTTTGCAAGACAGCCCTCTGTTCATCCAGGTCAGTTTTCCTTGCCCCCGTGGGAACAGAGCAGTCTATAACGAACCCTTTGTCCGATAGTGCCTTGTATATCTTTTTCCTTTTATCAATACCGGTAGTTGTGAGAATTAAAAAATGATTTAAAGGAATACCTTTTTCAATAAAATCTACCAGACGGTCAAGATCAGATGGTGAGAAACTGATCTCCTGATTGTTCGATGGTTTTGAAAACAAAGGCGCATTTTTAACTGCCACAATTTTTTTGGGAATAAAAAACGAAAAAGTGGAGACCTGCTCAATAATATCTCCCATGGAAACAGATCCTCCTTCAAGGGTTTCCATGGCAAATAGTTTATTATTGTCATCATTTCCAAACAAAAAAGAAGCGGTGGTTTTAAACGCCTGTTTTACCAGATAAGGTTCACCGTAAATCAAGATCAGGCCAGGAAGAATATCCTCTTCTCGAAGAGAATTAAAAAATGAGTCTAATTTATTATATTTAACGTTATTTTTATTGGGTGCCATGGGAAGATTTTGAAAATTTAATTAAAAGAATCAAGGCAATCAAAAAAACCATCAGTCCGATTCCCTGTGACATGGAAATAAAGTCAAAAAAGAAATTTCCCCGGAAATCTCCTCTGAAAAATTCAACAATGAACCTGAACAATGAGTAGAGCATAATATAACTTAAAAACACCATGCCGTTAAATTTCTTTCTTTTCTGGAGCCACAAGAGAATAAAAAACAGGATTAAATTTGAAAATACCGAATATATCTGGGTCGGATGCAGATAAACGCCTAAAGGTGCAAGACTCTCCGGATTTGTAAATTTAATGGCAATTGGCAGGGTACACTCTTTCCCATAGCAGCACCCGGCAAAAAAACAACCGATTCTTCCAACAGCATGGCCCAGGGCAACACCTGGCGCAATAATATCAGCAGTTTTCCAGATATTCAGGTTTTTTAATTTCAGGTAAATGGCTGTTGTCACAACAGCAGAAAAAAATCCACCGAAAAAAACAAGCCCCCCATTCCAAATCTTAAAGATGTCTACCAGATTATTTTTATAAACGTCAAAATTGATCAATACGTATAAAAGGCGTGCGCCCAAAAGAGCAGATATCAGAATAACAAAAAAAATATCGGGGATGGTCTCGGAAGATATCCCGTGGGGGGTTGCATTTTTTTGAGAAACCCACATGGCTGTCATAAATCCCAGGGCAACAAAAAGACCATAGGTATAAAGATTAAAACTGCCGATATGTAAAAGTACGGGATGCATATGCCTGCCTTTAAAAATTCGGAACTTTATTAAAAATAATGGAATAGATTAATATGCCCATTCCAACACTGATGGCGCTATCTGCAATATTGAATGCCGGCCAATGGGCAGATCCCATATAAAAATCAAGAAAATCCACGACTTTGCCATACCTGAACCGGTCAATCAAATTTCCCATGGCACCCCCAAAAATTAAGGCCAGTCCATAGGAAAGAAACACAAATTCTGACGCACATTTTTTATAAACCCATAAAACAAAAAGAGCAATAATAGAGGACAGGAACAGAAAAATAAATTTTCTAATTTCAGGGGATTGGGACGCAAAAAAACCAAATGCACCGCCCGGATTCAGGATATGGGTAATATTAAAAAAATTTTCTATCACAATGATAGTGTCATATAATGCCACATTTATTTTAATCATATATTTGGTGATCTGGTCAGCGAAAACAACACATCCACTGACCAGAATTAATCTAACCCATATTTTTGAGGTCAGATTCAAGTTACACGATCTTTTTTAAAGCGGCTGCACATCGTTCACAGGCGGTTGGATGATCTGCATCATTGCCGATGGTGGTATCAAACCGCCAGCACCGTTCACATTTTTCACCCCTTGCTTTTTTGACCTTGATGGCAAGCCCTTCAATTTCTTTGGCCTGATAGGCGGTATCATCAAGAGTCTCTACAATCACAGCACTTGATACAATAAAGATATCATTGAGATTTTCATTTAAATTCTGAACATGGGCTTTTAGTTGGGTATCCGGCAGTTTGATTTCCAAGGCTGCGTCCAAAGGATGACCAATCAACTTTTGTATCCTTGCTTCTTCCAGAGCTTTGGTGACTTCACTTCTAAGACTTCTGATATTCTCCCATCTCTCAGCCAGATCATTGTCTTCCCATTCATCGTTAAGCGCCACCATGGAATCAAGATGAATGCTTTCTTTATGATCCGAACTTTTGGGCATATGTTGGTATATTTCATCTGCTGTAAATGGCAGAATCGGCGCCATAATTTTTACAATAGCATCCAGAACAATAAACATCACGGTCTGGGCATCCCGCCGCAAGGGGTCTTTTGCAGAAGACGTATAAAGTCTGTCCTTGATAATATCCAGATAAAAAGAGGACAGGTCCTTCACACAAAAATTATGCAGGGTATGGTAAATGGTATGGAATTCATAGGTGTCATAAGCCGTAAGTGAGCGGTTTACCACATGATGAAGCCTGTGAAGAATAAACCGATCAAGCTCGGACATTTCTTTGATGGATCTCAGGCCCTTTGTAACATCAAAATCTGAAAAATTACCCAACATAAACCGGCAGGTATTTCTGATACGCCGGTATGCATCGGACAATTGTTTAATAATATTATTGGAAATGCTGATATCTCCCTTATAGTCAGCCGAAGCTGCCCAAAGCCTTAATACGTCCGCACCATACTGCTTAATCACAGAGTCGGGCGCCACAACATTCCCCACAGACTTAGACATTTTATGGCCCTTTTCATCCACAACAAATCCATGGGTGAGAACAGCTTTATACGGAGCGCTTCCTGTTCTGCCGACACCGGTCAGCAAAGAAGAATGAAACCATCCCCTGTGTTGATCACTTCCCTCAAGATACATATCCGCAGGACGGGAGAGACCTTCTCTTTCATCCAGAACCGCTGCATGGCTCACCCCTGAATCAAACCATACATCAAGAATATTATGATCCTTTGTAAAATCAGTAGATCCGCATTGTTCACATTTAGCCCCTTTTGGCATCAAAAATTCTGCATCCTTATCAAACCAGATATCAGAAGAATGTTCAGTAAACAATCCATGTATTTTATCCACAGATTCCCGCGTGACATAGACTTTTTTGCATTTTTTGCAATGAAATACAGGAATGGGAACACCCCAGGAGCGTTGCCGTGAAAGACACCAGTCCGGCCGGGTTTCTATCATGGAATAAATTCTTTCCCGGCCCCAGCTTGGAATCCACTGAACATTATTAATTTCATCAAGGGTTTTCTGCCGAAGATTAAACTTGTCCATTGAGATAAACCATTGGGGCGTTGCCCGGTATATAACCGGTTTTTTACATCGCCAGCAATGCGGATAAGAATGAGACAAATTTTCATTTTTTAATAAAAGGTTTAAACTTGAAAGCTTTTCATTAATAGTTTTATTGGCTTTAAAAATAAATTCACCACCAAAGTATTCTACATCCTTTGAAAACACACCATTGTCTTCAACCGGCGAGTAACATTCCAGGCCGTATTTGTTACCTACAATATAATCATCAGCGCCATGTCCGGGTGCTGTGTGAACACACCCGGTACCGGCTTCGAGCGTTACATGATTTCCCAGAATAATCAGAGAATCCCTGTCATAGATCGGGTGTTTGCATTTTTTATTTTCAAGATCCTTAGATGAAAACTCTTTGATGACTGAATATTCTTCAATTCCAAATTCTTTCATTACCGATTCTGCCAGATCCCTGGCAACAATCAAGACACCTTGATGTTGCGTTTTAACTGCCACATAAACAAAATCAGGATGAAGACAGATACCCAAATTGGCGGGGATGGTCCAGGGAGTTGTGGTCCAGATCACAACAAATATATCATCTGCAACATCCGGAAGGATATCGGACAGATCATCTTTTACCGGAAACTTTACAAAAATGGACGGAGAGGTATGGTCATGATATTCAATTTCAGCTTCTGCCAATGCGGTCTGGCAGCTGCAACACCAGTAAATGGGTTTTTTACCCAGAAACATATCACCAGCGAGTGCAAATTCCCCACACTCTTTGGCAATTCTGGCTTCATAGGGATAATTCATTGTCAGATAAGGATTCTCCCATTCCCCCATAACACCGAACCGTTTGAATTCTTCTTTCTGGATCTCGACAAACTTGGCCGCATAAGATCTGCATTCCCTTCGAACCTGGACATTTGTCATCTCTTTTTTCTTTTTACCCAGCTTTTTGTCCACATTATGTTCAATGGGAAGTCCATGACAATCCCAGCCCGGAATATAGGGGGCATTAAACCCGGCCATCTGTTTTGATCGGACGATAATATCCTTTAAAATTTTATTAATGGCATGTCCCATGTGCAAATGACCGTTTGCATAAGGAGGGCCGTCATGAAGAATAAACGTTTTCCTGTCTTTGGATTGTTCTCTTAATTTCTGATAAATCCTTTTTGTTTCCCATTCTTTTAGTTGCTGGGGTTCACGTTGCGGCAGATTGGCCTTCATGGCAAATTTTGTTGACGGCAAATTCAAAGTTTTCTTATAATCCATTTTTCCTCCAATATTCGGATCAGTTGATATTCAATAGTTGAGCCTTTCTTTGTACGGCCAAATCGTTAAAATGTCAAGAAATAACAAGCGTTTTTAAAGATCAACGGGACTTGGATTCCTTAAAATGCTTGGCAGATGCATCGGCCAGTAGCTGCTCCTTAGTTAAACCGTTAGGCTCCCCAAAAAAATAACACTTGCATGTACCATTAGTTGTGCGTTATATTGTACAAAACTTATTTAAGGAGTCCAAAATGCAAAAACTGCGGTTTGATCGAGATATAAAACCACTATCGGAAGTCAGAAATGGTATGGCAACGTATATTAAACAAATCCATGAAACCAAACGGCCTCTAATTATTACTCAAAGAGGTAAAAGTGCTGCTGTCCTGGTTGATGTTCATGAATTTGAAAGGATGCAAGAAAAAATTGAACTTCTATCCGACATTCAAGTTTCTCTGAATCAATTGGAAAAAGGAGAGGGAATCAGCCATAAAGATGCTAAAAATATGCTGCTTGAGCAAAATAGAAATAAAACAAATCTCAGTTCTGACTATTCAACACGGGAAACAAATATTACCCATAGATGAAATCAAAACATAACGCTTGGGTTGACCAAGGTTTTCAAGGGCCGACATTGTCGGACAACTTGATCACGAATCGATCTGATTTTTCAAAGGGGAGTGTATAATGATCAAATGTTAAATTAAAATTATTTAACATTTCCGATGTGATTTCCTGTTTTGCATTTTTCCCCTTCATGGCGTAGATGGTCCCCGTTTTATTTAAAAAAGGAGCGGCTAATTCAACAAAACTTGAAAGATCTGCAAAGGCACGGGATATAACCGCATCAAACTTATTTTGATAGGCTTTGTTTTCATGAAGATCTTCAACTCTGGAATGAAATGCTTCAATATTTTCCAGATGCAGGGTTCGTATCACATGTTTTAGAAAATTAATTTTTTTTCGGGAAGAATCAATCAGAACAACTTTTAAAGACGGTCTCATGATTTTAATAGGAATCCCCGGGAAGCCTCCCCCTGATCCTAAATCTATCAGACCTTTCTCATTTTTAAAAAAAGAAACCGGTGCGATGGAATCGATAAAATGTTTTTCTGCAACTTTCATCGGATCTTTAATGGCCGTAAGATTTATCTTTTTATTCCATACCATCAGCTCTTTTGCATGCATGACCATTAACTCCGTCTGGTGTTCGGAGATCTGGATTCCTATATCATTTGATCCGTTCTTTAAATAATGTTCAAATTCCCGGATGAATTGTTCTGATAAGATGGTCACAATCAATAATTTTTACTTGACATATTAACAGTTTAAATATAATATATTCGATTTCATAAGCTAAGTTTAACTTCGAATTCACAATAACAAAATCGCAATAATTTAGCAATATAAAAATATGGCAAAACCTTTGATAACAATTGCGTTTTAAGCTTGTGCGAGGGCAAATTTTATATTCATAAGGATGATTTGAAAATGATCAGAGATTTAGAAAAAGTAAGAAATATTGGAATCAGTGCTCATATCGATTCCGGTAAAACCACATTGACTGAAAGAATTTTATTTTACACAGACAGAATCCATAAAATCAATGAAGTCAGGGGCAAAGACGGTACCGGCGCTATCATGGATTCCATGGAACTCGAGAGAGAAAGAGGCATTACCATTGCATCGGCTGCTACCTATTGTAAGTGGAAAAAAAATAATATCAATATTATTGACACCCCAGGCCATGTTGACTTTACCGTTGAAGTTGAACGGTCTTTAAGAGTTCTGGACGGGGTGGTACTGATTCTGTGCTCTGTATCTGGAGTCCAGTCACAATCCATTACCGTAGATCAGCAGATGAAACGGTATAAAGTTCCCTGCATTGCCTATGTTAACAAATGTGACAGATCCGGTGCAAATCCTGTCAAAGTGAGTCGGCAACTGAAAGATAAGTTAGGGCATAATTCTGTCATGCTACAGCTTCCCATCGGGCTTGAAGATAAGCATGAAGGTATCATTGATCTGGTTACCATGAAAGCCAATTATTTTGAAGGGGAAAATGGTGAAAAAGTTGTTATTAAAGATATCCCTGATGGAATGCTGGAAGATGCTGAGATGGCCCGGGAAGAAATGATTGATGCCGTGTCGCTTTTCTCAGAAGATCTTACTGATGCCATTCTGGAAGAAAAAGAAATTACCGATGAATTAATCATGACGGCTGTTCGAACCGGAACGATTGCAAGACAAATGACCCCTGTTTTTCTTGGGTCTGCATATAAGAACAAAGCGGTTCAACCCCTGATGGATGCGGTCATTAATTATCTACCCTCCCCGCTTGACATTGAAAATGAAGCCATTGACATAGATAACAATGAAGCAATTGTTATTCTTGAAAGCAATTTTGACAAACCAACTGTTGCATTGGCATTTAAACTGGAAGACGGCCAATATGGACAGTTGACCTATATCAGGGTCTATCAGGGATGTATCAATAAAGGCGATACCTTGATTAATTCCAGAGACGGCAAAAAAATGAAGGCCGGCCGCCTGATCCGGATGCATTCCGCACAAATGGAAGAAGTAGATGCCATCCCGGCCGGTCACATTGGTGCCATGTTCGGAGTTGACTGTGCCTCGGGTGATACCTTTGTATCGCCACAAATCAATTATACCATGATGGCCATGCATGTCATGGAACCCGTTATCTCTCTTTCCATTACCCCCAAAGATAATAAATCCCAGATCAACATGTCCAAGGCATTAAACCGATTTACCAAGGAAGACCCGACGTTCAGAACCTATGTAGATCATGAAACCGGCGATACTATTATTCAGGGGATGGGTGAACTCCACCTTGAAGTATATATTGAGAGAATGAAAAGAGAATATGACGCAGAAGTTGAAACCGGGCAACCACGGGTTGCATACAGAGAAACCATTACCCGAAAAGCTCTTTTTAACTATACGCACAAAAAACAGACGGGTGGCGCAGGTCAATATGGTCGTGTGGCTGGATTCATGGAACCCTGTGAAGAAGAATTTGAATTTGTAAATAAAATTACCGGCGGCAGAATTCCCACGCAATATATTCCAGCTTGTAAAAAAGGATTTCAGGGCTGCATGGATAAAGGCCCCAAACTTGAATTTCCTGTTACCGGTATTAAAGTCACCATTGATGATGGGGCATTCCACGCAGTTGACTCCTCTGAGATGGCGTTTCAATCAGCAGCAAGAGGGGCATTCCTTGAAGCATATGCCAAAGCGAAACCCGTCATTAAAGAACCCATCATGAAGGTTGTTATTGAAACGCCCAATGAGTTCCAAGGGGGTTGCATGGGCCTGATTAACCAGAGAAGGGGTATTATTCAGGGTTCCCAGGAAGAAGGGGTCATGTCTGTGATTGAATCCCAGGTACCCTTATCCGATATGTTTGGTTTTTCTACTGTACTCAGGTCTGCCACACAGGGAAAGGCGCAGTTTACAATGGAATTTTCAACCTACAAAAAAGTACCGCAATCTATTGCAGAAGAAATTGCCAGGAAGAAACAGGAAGAAAAAGAAAAAAAATAATAAGACCTTTATATTAAAAGAGAGGAAATATGCTAAAAAAAGATCTCATTTCTAAAAGCCCGGTTTCAAAAACCATTGGGATTGAAAATATAAAAAATGGTAAATTCGGTGCAGTCATTTCAAGGGCCGGGGTTGGAAAAACCAGTTTTCTTGTTCAGATCGCATTGACACGGTTATTAAATGATGAAAAAATTCTTCATATCAGCCTTGATGACCCCATGGAAAAAATTAACTTAAGATATCATGAAGGATATACAAATCTTATTGATTATATCGGGTATATTGATCCCCAGAAAGCGGTTCGGCTATGGGAAGATATCAAACCCAATAAAGTCGGCATCAGTTATAATGAATCCACTTTGGGTACCGAAAAAATCAGGGATTATCTTAAAAGTTTTAAAAAGGCAGGCCTTATACTGCCATCCATCATGATCATTGACGGATTAAATTTTGACAGGGATATTTCAAGTGTTCTTGAAGAACTTGAAAATCTGAACCGGGAATTTTCCATTGTCATCTGGTTTTCCATGAAGAACCACAGGGAAGAAGGATTATGCGAAAACGGATTTCCCATCCAGCTTGAAACGTATAAAGACCAATTTGATAAAGCCATTTTCCTTCAACCGGTAGAAGACAAAATTGAGGCGATTATTTTAAAAGATGGGGACAGAACCGATCAAAAATTCAGGCTGAACCCCTCCACAATGATGATTGTTGAAGCATAAACAAAACACTTTTGATTCAAAACAAAAGGCTATCAAAAAAGAAGGCCCATGATAGCCTTTTGTTTTTATCTGAAACACTGATTAACTTGATTAAATCCATTGTCTGATAAACATCTCAATGGCTTTATAAATTCTTTTGACCCCCTCCCCTATTAAGATCCCATGACGGTCATAATCAAAAATATAATACTCTTTAATATCAGTTCCTAATCGGTTAAATAATTTCAGGGTACCCCTTGGATTTACCACAGGGTCTTTCCTGGACTGGACCACCAGAGTCGGCTTAGCTATGGTTTTCAATTTTGGTTCAAGGTATTCCATGAGTTTTTCAAGCTGATGAATTCCGGCAATTGGATTTCTAATATAATTGATATGCGGATTTTCAGGATGATTTTCAATAAATTCTTTTGCAATGGCATCCAGACGAATTTTTTTTATCATGGCATTCCATGCATCAATAGCCGGGACAAAATATGATCCTAAATCCTGAAGTCTCATGGGAGGGGCAACTGCAAAGACAGCCTCAATATCATCCAGTCGTGTGGATAATTCCAAAGCAAGTCCGGCTCCGGTTGAAAAACCACCGACAATTATTTTTTTACAGGAATGCCTCAAGACAATAAAAGCTTCTTCAACAGATTCTATCCATTGTTCATATGTTGTTTCGGCAAGATCTTCAGGTGCAGTTCCATGCCCTTTTAATCTGGGTACATAAACCGTAAAGGATTTTTCATGCAGATAGTGTGCAAAGGCTTTCATCTCTTCAGGGGCTGCCATATACCCATGAATCAATAAGATGGCGGCAATCGGATTTTCATGTTTAAGGAATAACGGTCTTCCAATCCTTTTTTCCTTTGATTCTCCTTCAATATAGTGATCCTCATACTCCCGGACAAAATCCTTCTCTATCTTTTCTAGGATACAGTCTTTCACAAGGCCAATAATTTCATCCCGGGGTTTTTGTGCCACTCTTTTTAAAATTTTTTCCACCTCTTTTACCGGTTCCAGTTCATTGACCATGACAAGAATAGGATTTTCTATCCTGATGGTATGAAAATTTGATTGGGTGATAAATTTGGTTTGGTCTTTAAATATTTTATCCTCTTTAATTTCGATAACATTTGTATTTTCAGCAATGGTAAAAAAATCAGCAAATCGTTTAAACCGGTCATCCGTTAAAAGATGGATCTGATTTTCCAAAAAAATATCGGACACGCAACATGTTTTATCGGACACAAGCCAATCAATTGCAAAATAGACCTTGCACTTGAATTCATAAATATCAATGCCCTCTTTCCTGTAAGGAAAATGCTTGAGAATGCCTGCCAGGACATGATCGTAATTAAGGGTTGTCATGGCATATACGGTTGACATATATTTTTCCATAATGGTGATGGAAAATTGCCGTATGATCTGCTTTGAGCTGATATCATCATCAAACTTGATTTTTCGTTTAACCGTCAGCATGCTTTCAATATAAGGATCATTTAAATATCCCTTAATGTTAATGGGTTCCCCAAATCGAATGTTGATATCCATATTAGAAAACAGCATGTTGCCTTCGGTCATTAATTCATCCATGACTCTTTTTGACGGTTCTTTCATCACAATCCGGGCTATTTTGCTTAAAATATTTTCCTTTGGGCTTGCCGGGTAATAGGTGATATTAACGGGTACAATATGTGTTTCCCGGGCAAGGACCTGATCAATATTTTCTATTTCAAATAGTTGAACAAGCCTTTCAAATTCAGGCTCACCCATATCTTTCATTCTTCTCAAGCGCTCTCGGTAAAATTCACAGCGCAGGGCCACAATGGCAGCACCGGTATGCGGTCGTCTCTGTGTGCCCTCATCGGTCAGGATAAATTGATCCTTTTTGATCAATTTTTTATTCTTCACCATCATGCCTTCAGGAAAAATAATCCACTGAACATTTCCGGATAACAATGTCTTTAAAATGAGCTCATCCCTGTGGGGGTCCCCGGTTGATACACCCCCCAAATTTTTTAAAAATCCTTGTAAAACAGGCACATCAAACAATTCTGCCGCAGCAAGAGACCAGATTTCTTTTTTTGTGATATTATGAATATGATAGGGAAGGAAAATAGTTTCTATCCGTGTAAAATGATTGGCTGTAAAGATAACGGAACCATCCGGGATATGATGTTTTCCCAAAATTTTTATATTTGCCTTGGAAAAACCGGAAAAGGTTTTAAGGGTATAGCTGGATAATTCGAATGCAAATCTGTTCATGAATTAAACCTTTAAAACAACATTGTCTATCTGCTGTATTTATTATATAAGTAATCGTCATTGATATAAATCTTGACCGATTAAACAATAATACTTAAAGTAACAATTTTGTCAAAGAAAATTATTCATAACAGTTTTAAAATCGGAGGCTGTATTGTATTCCAAAATAGTAATATTGAACTTTCCAGCAAAAGTGGCCCAAAAAGCATTGGTGTGTCAATTAACAAAAAAATTTGATCTTTTGTTTAATATTCTGAATGCCAGAATATCCAATAAAAAAGAGGGGTATATGGTTCTGGAGATTTCTTCCGCATCTAAAACAGCTTTTAACAAAGGGGTAAAATTTTTAAAAGACCAAGGGGTATCTGTATCCAGTCCGGAGCATCAAATTTACAAAGATGAAGAGATCTGTACCCATTGCGGGGCTTGCACGGCAGTTTGTCCGACCGACGCACTCTATATCAAACGACCTGAAATGGAAGTTGTTTTTGATAAGGAAAAGTGCAGTGTATGTGAGCTTTGTGTTGTAACCTGTCCCACAAGGGCCATGGGATTATTCTCGGCAGTTTCTCAAAAAGTTGCCTGATGAAAAACCCGGTTATTGCAGTTGCGTTAAGTGGAGGAGTCGACTCTCTTGTTTCGGGATATCTCTTAAAACAAAAATACAACCATGTTTTTGGTCTTCATTTTACAACCGGTTATGAAAAAGAATCTATAGATTTACCCCTGCTTGAAAAGCAGCTTGGGTTCCCGGTTACCGATATTGATTTTTCGAAAAGTTTTGAAAAAAAGATTGTTCAATATTTTGTACAAACCTATCTTGAAGGTAAAACACCCAACCCCTGTATTATCTGCAACAAAGAAATAAAATTCGGAGAATTGCTAAGGCACGCTCAAAATATGGGGGCAGATTTTCTGGCCACAGGTCACTATGCCACCATCATCAACCCGATTTCGTTCCCGGATAAAAAGATTTCCCGGTGCTATCTTGAAAAAGGATCAGATCCCTTAAAAGACCAGAGCTATTTTCTCTCCCTGTTATCTGGAGAGCAGCTTGAAAAAATTATTTTCCCTTTGGCAGGAATGACAAAAAAAGAGGTTAAACGATTCGCCGGATCAAAGCATCTTGAGCCAGTCCATCCCAGTGAAAGCCAGGATATTTGTTTTATCCATGACAATAATTTCCATGACTTTATTGTTCAAAAGCAGGGAATTTCTCCCCATCATGGCGATATTATTGACCATAACGGAAAAATAGTGGGACGACACAAGGGACTTCATAAATTTACCATAGGCCAAAGACGCGGTATCAACTGTCCTGCAGAAGAACCCTATTATGTTCAACAGGTGGACATAAAAAATAATATTTTAAGGGTTTGTTTTAAAAAAGACCTGTCTGAAAAAACATTTAAAATAAGTCAAATAAATTGGAATGCTTCTGATCAAAAAATTATCCCTGATATTATGACAAAAATCAGATACAGCCACAAAGGTGCCCTGTCAACACTCACCTTAAACGGATCTTGCGGAAAGGTTGTATTTAATGAACCCCAGGATGCGATTACGCCGGGACAGGCCGCTGTATTCTACAAAGATGCCAGAGTTTTGGGCGCCGGTATTATCCAATGAAAAAATTTCATATCGAAACCTTAGGATGCAAAGTCAATCAATACGAAAGTGACGGTATCGCCGCAAATCTGGAAGAACAGGGCTGGATAAAGGGCAGTAAAAACCAGACAGCAGATGTTTTTATTATCAATACCTGTGCTGTTACTGCCAAA
>Ga0190327_1000079_pt1 | contig 16146 bp, 13 predicted proteins | sample 48720401_MG_FD_161667 | JGI IMG/M metagenome (GOLD analysis project Ga0190327, IMG submission 161667) | Hydrothermal vent sediment bacterial communities from Southern Trench, Guaymas Basin, Mexico - 4872-04-0-1_MG | ecosystem: Environmental > Aquatic > Marine > Hydrothermal vents > Sediment ... | reverse complement strand
TTCGACAGGTATAATATCGTAAATGATGCTGATTTAAAACTGGCTGCACAAAGGCAGGAAGCGTATCTTCAGGCACAGATGGGCACAATTTTGGGCACATCGCCCCTTTTGAAGCAAAAAAGCTCTTAAGGAAAAATTCCAAGAGCCTTGATTTTAGTGGTACGCCTGGCAGGATTCGAACCTGCGACCTACGGATTAGAAGTCCGTTGCTCTATCCAGCTGAGCTACAGGCGCAAACAAAAAAAATTTTTATCAAATTTAACCCCATTTGTCCATAAAAAAGTGCTTGAATATTTTTTTCTGTGAAATATATTGCTTTTATCAATACCATGATAATGATATACTTAAATTTTATCAAAACTATCTTAAGGTATATTCAATGGCAAAAAAGGCTGTCCAGAATAATCAAAATAAAAAAAGACTGACAAAAAAAGATTTTCTGATTCCTGTACAAAAAGCAAAAACTTCAAGTTCAAAAGCACTTGTAAAATCAGACCCCGTTCAAAGTTATCTTAATGAAATAAGCCGATACAAGCTGCTTACAAGAGAACAGGAAATTGAACTTGGAAAACGAATTCAAGAAGAAGAAGACCCGGAAGCTGCCTATATCATGACCACCTCAAATCTGCGCCTGGTGGTTAAAATTGCCCTTGAATTCCATAGAATCTGGGTACAGAACCTGCAGGATTTGATCCAGGAAGGCAATATGGGACTTGTACGGGCTGTCAAAAAATTCAACCCGTATAAGAATGTTAAGTTCTCATACTATGCATCCTTCTGGATAAAAGCCTATATTCTTAAATTTATCATGGATAATTGGCGAATGGTGAAAATCGGGACGACCCAAGGGCAGCGAAAGCTGTTTTTCAGACTGAAAAAAGAAAAGCGGCGACTGATTGAACTGGGATTTGATCCAAAACCAAAGCTGTTGTCAGAACAGCTCGGTGTATCAGAAAAAGAAGTGATTGACATGGATCAGAGACTGGCCAACTGGGACTTAAGCCTTGATGAGCCTTTGAAAAACGATTCCCATACGGAAAGGATTGAATTTATAAATGTTGAATCTGATTCGTCTGAAGATCGGGTGGCCAAAAAAGAAATTGAAGATATCCTGCATACAAAAGTGAATAAGTTTAAAAAAAACCTTAATGCAAGAGAACTGGATATCTTTGACAGAAGAATATTTTCTGACAGCCCTCAAACACTTCAACAAATAGGAGAAGTCTACTCAATATCACGCGAACGGGTAAGGCAGATCGAAAACAATATTTTAAAGAAAATGAAAATCTATTTTAAAAAAGATATGCCTGATTTTGACGTGTACGATCACACCCGGTAAATTTCGGTTTTTATTATATAGGGAATACAAAGTATGAAAAAAAGTCTTGTTTATATTCTTCTCATTTTTATCCCGTTTTTTTTTCTCGCTGGCTGTGCACAACTTAAACAAAACAAAAAATCTTCTGAATTTCAAATAATTCAAAAAAAAGAAATTGGGGACGGCCCTACCCTTTCTGCAAATTATTACTATCTTGAATCACAAATTCATATGAACCGCAAAGACTATAAAAAAGCGATCGACTCTCTGGAAAAGGCAATGATTAAGGATCCGGATTCATTCGTGATAACCCATGACTTGTGCCGCTTATACCTGAGGGAAAACAACGACGAAAAAGCAGTGGAACTGGTAGAAAAACTGGTCCGGAAAAATCCTGATAATGTGGACGGACTGCTTCTTTTCATCCAACTTAAAAAGGAGTCTCTGGATAAAAAAAACCGGGTTGAACTTTTGAACCGGATTCTACTGCTTGACCCCAAAAACAAGGAAACGTTTCTTCGTCTTGCCAAAATATATATGGAGGGGGAAAACAACCCGGAGGCTCTGATACTGTTAAAAAAAATGGTTGAACAATTCCCTGACTATTATGTCGCCTGGTTTTATCTGGGCAAGGTTTACCTGGCTGAAAAACAGTATGAACTTGCAAAGATCCAATTTTTGAAAACACTTGAGCTTGAGCCGGACCTTGTTGAGTCACGGTTTCAATTGATAAAAATTTTCAGCCGTCAAAACTCCTTGGAAGACAACACAAAAATATTAAACCTCTACGAAGAAATATTTGACATCGAACCCACCAATTATCGGGCACAGTTAGGGAGGGCGCTACATTATTATAAAACCAATATAAAAGTAACAGCAACAAACCTGTTTATGGCGCTTGGACGGGATGTTGAAAACGATTCCAGACTCATTATGGTTGCTGTGGACGAATATATTTCCGACAAAAAATATGAGGACGCTGTAATTGTTTTTTCTCAAATGCTTAAAGGCAATCCGGAAAATTCAACCCTGAACTTTTTCACGGGGGTGGCCTATGAAGCGGTTGAAGATTTCGAAAAAGCCATCTCTTGCTATCTGAAAATCCGGCCTGCCCATCCTCAATACAAAAAAACCGTTTTGAATATTGCCTTCCTCTATAAAAAACTCGGAGAACCGCAGACCGCCATAAATTATCTTGAAAAAGAGTATAAAACCCTTCCAAAAGATATCGATATTATCATTTATCTCGCCTCATTTTATGAAAATGATAAAAATTATAAAAAAGCGATCCGCCTCTTAAAAAAAGGACTGGAAGACGCTTCTGAAAACATATCATTGCTGTTCAGGCTGGGTGCTGTGCAGGATAAGGCGGGCTTTAAAAAAGAAAGCCTCAGCGCCATGAAAAAGATTATTAAAATTGATCCAAACGATGCCAGTGCATTAAACTATCTGGGCTATTCCTATGCAGACCTGGGAATAAAACTGGATGAGGCCCTCTCGCTTATTAAAAGGGCCCGTGAGATCAAACCGGATGACGGATATATCACCGACAGTCTGGGATGGGTCTATTACAAGAAAGGGGCGTATGAAAAGGCGGTTGAACACCTTGAAAAAGCAGCCGAATTAACGTCGTTTGAGACCATTATAGCCGATCACCTTGGGGATGCCTACCAGAAGGTAAATCAGCTTAAAAAAGCGATAAATACCTATAAAAAAGCGATATCCAATGCCAAAGATGACGACAAGGAAAAAGTTGTCGAGCTTAAGAAAAAAATAAGCGATGCACAGAAAAAAATAAATGACTAACCAAAACTTATTATCCAACCTAATTTATATCGCTGTCTTTATTTTGATTGGCTCGGGGTGTGCATCGCTCAGACCTGATACCAATCCGTTACTTGACAAGAAAGCCCTTTCGTTTGCTAATCAGGCAAGGTCAATGAATGAACACATTACCGCAAGCAAGGGAACCGGTTGGATAAGACTTGAAACAAAAACGAAGACGGATAAATTCAGAATTGCATGGGCTGCGGTTTCTCCCGATAAAATCAGAATCACATTCCTTTCATCCGGCCTTCCCATAGAAACTATTATTGCAACAGGAAAAAAAATTATTTTCTTTTCACATACCGGAGAACATTCCAAATACTCGTACAACTCAAAAGATCCGGACATGAAAGACTATATCCTTGTTCCGGTCAAACTGTCTGAAATGATAGTGGTTCTATTGGGGCGAATACCTGTAAAAAACTTTGATGATGCCTGGTTTTCACCGTCGGACTCCTCCTTATCCACTATCATGTTAAAGCAGAACTGGAAAGGGGTGACACAGTCTGTCCATTTTAATGACAAAGGCGAAATTGAAGGCCTTAAAACAACGGACGCATCAGGAAAACTTTTGTATGAGATGGTAATTATAAAATATAAAGCACACGATTTTGGTAATATTCCGGTAAAAATAGAGATCAACGATAAGGATAACAGAAAACTGACACTTGAGATAACAAATTTCCTGCCCAATCCCCCCATAAAAGAGTCTGTATTCCAGTTGACAGAATCAAGATAATGCGCATTATTTAGATGATTTACTAACAATTTTTCTCAAAGGAGATGTTATAAAATGATTCACGACAGTGTAGACAATGCCAAACAAGGAGGGACTTGCCCGTCACAGGGAGGTCAGCAAGACATGGCAGCCAGACAAAAACAGGAAGATGCGGCAATCAAAGCCTCTCTTGCAAAAATAAAACATAAAATTTTTGTCTTAAGCGGAAAAGGCGGCGTTGGTAAAAGCAGTGTATCTGCCAACCTTGCAGCCAGCCTTTCTAAAAAAGGGTATAAAACCGGCTTGATGGATGTTGATGTCCACGGCCCCTCCATTGCCCAGATGCTGGGGCTGACTGAACTTCTGGAAATTTCAAAAGATCAGCTTCTGATTCCCAAACAAATCAATGGAAACCTTAAGGTTGTTTCTGTCCAGGCATTGATGCAGGACAAAGATCAGGCCATTATCTGGAGAGGCCCTGCCAAAACAGGGATGATCAAACAATTTATCAGTTCTGTGGATTGGGGGGAGCTTGATTTTCTAATCATTGATGCCCCTCCGGGAACGGGCGACGAGCCCTTAACCGTTGTGCAGGCTATACCCGAGGCTTTGGGTGTGGTGGTCACAACCCCCCAGGAAGTGGCGTTGGCAGATATTAGAAAATCCATTTCTTTCTGCAAGACCGTTCACTTAAAAACCCTTGGAATTATAGAAAATATGGCGGGATTCAAATGCCCTCACTGCAACGAACTCATTGACTTATTCAGTTCAGGCGGCGGTGAGAAGACAGCAAAATCATCAGGTCTTACGTTTTTAGGATCTCTTCCCTTTGACACTCAGGTGGTCGCCTCAGGGGACAGTGGCGTTCCCTTGATGTTCCAGGACAAGGAGACTGATTTTACAAAAGTATTTGATACTATAGTAAAAAATATTATCAAACAATTGTAAATATACTATTGAATGACAATTTTAAAAAAGCTGGGGAATTAAAAGATCTTCTTAATCTAAGAGAACAAAAAAATCTTTGTTCCCTGGCCTGTTTCAGTCATACCGCCCAACGGCGCCACAAAGAGAAATTTACTAAAAATGAATACCGTCAAACCTTTTCTACTGATTCCGACCGGATTTTAAACTCCCTTGCCTTTACAAGGTATATTGATAAAACTCAGGTCTTCTCTCTCATTAATAATGATCATCTCACCCACAGGGTCATCCATGTCCAACTGGTTTCAAGGGTTGGCCGGACCATTGGTCGATACCTGGGATTAAACGAAGATCTGATTGAAGCGGCAAGCTTAGGCCATGATATCGGGCATACCCCATTCGGGCATGATGGTGAACGGTTTCTTTCAAAGTTGACCCATGAAAATGGTGCCGGTTTTTTCCATCATAATCTTCAAAGCATCCAGTTTCTCGATCAAATCGAAAAAAAAGGCATTGGCTGGAATTTAAGCCTTCAAACCATGGATGCCATTGTCTGTCATGATGGAGAAGTCCACTCAAAAAAACTTGTTCCTCAAAAAAACCGGTCTTTTATGGATTTTGACCTTATGCTGGAACACATGAAAAAAAAGAAGGCCTGCGATGAAATTCCCATGACCATGGAAGGCTGTGTGGTACGTATGGCAGATACCATCAGTTACATTGGCCGGGACCTGGAAGATGCCATCCGCCTAGGGCTGCTAAAAAGACAGGACATACCGGATATGTGTAAAAAAATTCTGGGTCAGACAAACGGCACCATTGTGTTTAATCTGGTCACCGATCTGATCGCAAACAGCCTGAATCAACCGTTTATCGGATTTTCCGAAAAGGTTTCTTCTGCTTTAAAAAAACTTAAGAGATTTAATTACAAGCATATCTACAAAAATCCGGTTATCAAAAAACATTTGGCTTCTATTGAAGATATTTTTCGTTTCCTGTTTGAAAAATACCTGACCGCCCTTAAAAAAGAGGATAAGCAATCTGTCATTTTTGCTGATTTTTTAAACGGCATGTCTTCCCAATACAGGGAAAACCATTCAAATCCCGAAATCGTCAGGGATTATATCTCCGGCATGACAGACTCTTATTTTATCCGCCAGGCACCGGATCATTTAAAACCGGGTTCCATTGAAAATGTTTGAGAATCGGACCTATCGACAGCAACATCAAAAAAAAGGGCTTGCCTCCTTTGATATCACGGTAAAAGAAACCAATCTGAATATCCAGGCTATGACTGACCTGACAGATAAGGCAATAAAAGCTGTATTGACCTGCCGAAATACGATTGAGACATATATTAAGCTCTGCCCTGAATTTGCAACATCCCTGGCTCCCATAAAGAACCCGGGCCCTGCACCCAGAATAATCAATGATATGATTGAGGCTGCGACATTAGCCAATGTCGGTCCCATGGCAGCAGTGGCAGGTGCGGTGGCAGAATATACAGGAAAATCATTATTAGCAGACTCATATGAAGTGCTGGTTGAAAACGGTGGCGATGTTTTTATTAAATCTGACGCTGACACCATTTTTAAAATTTATGCTGCTGATTCTCCTTTCAGTATGACCTCGGGTATCCTGATTAAAAAAAGAAAGACCCCCTATGGATTGTGTACCTCTTCGGGCACATTGGGCCATTCAAAAAGCTTTGGAAAAGCAGATGCCGCCACCGTGCTGTGTGATTCATGCCCGCTGGCCGATGCTGTGGCCACGAAGCTGGGAAACAGGGTTAAAAAAACATCTGATATCAAAGACGCTGTTGATGCCGGCAAAGCCATACCGGGAGTCCAGGGGATTGTGATCATTAAGGGGGAAAGTATTGGATTATGGGGAGATCTAAAACTTGTCAAGATCTGTGCTTAAACCAGTTTAATACAGCTCACCCACTTTATTTTCCACTGCCTTTACGATATTGCCGGACCGCAGCAATTCCCTTACGCTGGCAATGTCTTCTGCAAGAATCCGATCTTCTTTCATATAGCCCACCTTGCTTCTGATGACCTCATAGGCTGCCATAGTGCCGTCTCCGGCTTTCAGATTGGTAAACAGGTCAATTCCCTGTGCCGCACATAATAATTCAATGGCAATGACATCTTCCGTGTTTGCGACAATATCCCGGCATTTTCGTGCTGCGAACGCCCCCATGGAAACATGATCCTCCTTGTTTGCCGAGGTCGGAATGGAATCAACAGATGCTGGATGGGCCAGGACTTTATTTTCCGAAACAAGGGCTGCTGCCACATACTGGGCAATCATAAATCCTGAATTCAAGCCCCCGTCTTCCACAAGAAAAGCCGGAAGACCGGATAACTGGGGATTTACAAGTCTTTCTATCCGTCGTTCAGAAATATTGGCCAGTTCAGAAATGGCAATACTTAAAAAATCACAGGAAAGCGCCAGCGGCTGTCCATGAAAATTGCCACCGGAAAGAAATTCTTCGGATTCCGGAAAGATCAAAGGATTCTCAGTGGATGAATTCATCTCCACTTTGACCACTTTATCTACATAATCAAACGCATCCCAGGAAGCGCCATGTACCTGGGGGGAGCATCTTAAGCTATAGGCATCCTGAACCCGTGAACAATCGTGGTGGGAAGAAATAATGTCTGAGTTTTCCGTAATTCTGAGCATGTTCCCGGCAGCCTTGATCTGACCGGTATGGGGTCTTGCATTATGAATCCTCGGATCAAAGGCCGACCGGGTTCCCATAAGGGTTTCAAGGCTCATACTGGCGGCAATATCTGCATGCTTACAAAGATTTAACGCATCATGGAGCGCAAGACATCCCAGCGCAATCATGAGCTGGGTGCCGTTGATCAGCGCAAGCCCCTCACCTGCCGCAAGTTCAAGGGGGTTTATAGCTTTTTCCTTCAATGCCTGAGCGCCTGTCATTTTCTGACCATCGACAAAGGCTTCCCCTTCTCCGATCAGTACAAGGGCAAGATGTGCCATGGGAACGAGGTCTCCGCTTGCCCCCACAGAGCCTTTTTCCGGTACCACCGGTACAATACCGGCAGTTAAAATCCGTGCCAGTTTTTTAATGGTCGTAAGTCTCAGTCCTGAATTACCACGGCAAAAATCATTGACCCGCAGGGCGATCATAGCTCTAACCACATCTTCTTCCAGGGGATTGCCAATCCCTGCTGAATGGCTGAATAAAATCTTTTTTTGAAGTTTTTTTGTGTCTTGCAAAGAAATGGTAACCTCTGACAAAGCACCAAACCCTGTGGTAACGCCATATATTCTTTCTCCGCCTTTTACCCACTTGTCAACCAGATCACGTGCCTTGTTGATTCTGGATTCAGAATTAACCGATATTTTAATCCCCACATTATTTCTTGCAATATCTACCAGATCTTCAAGAAGAAAATCACTCCCATTTAAAACAATATGCTTTTTCACTTTTTTATCCCCTTATAAATTTACCCTTTAGTTTATATCTCGATCCAGGAGAAATAATAATACTGTAGGTGGCCACCCTGTCAAATGACCATGTACGTCTTTTAAGGGACAGGCAGGGTTCATCCGGTTGTATTTTTAAATATTTTTGAATCTCTTTGTTACAGTTTACGGCTTCAATAATATGCTCTGCCGCCTGTATCGGGGCAACGCCCAAAAGGTAGTCACTGGGGGTGATTTTTTTAAAATTCTGACTGAGATAATCCGGGGCCACTTTTGGATTGATAAACCGCTCGGAGTACTGGACACAGATACCTCTGTCCTTGTGAACAATAATGGAATGGAAAATGGTATCCTCTATGTTAAGATTCATCTTCTGTGCAATTTGTTCAGTTACTTTTTCTTCTTTTAATATCAGAATTTGTGAAGAATGCACCCCGCCCCAGTCGGCAATCTCCTTTGCGATACTTTTTATTTCAAGAAGCGCTGCATCGGGTTTGGGCCTTGCCACAAAACTGCCAACGCCCTGAATCCTGACAATCCTGCTTTCTTCTGTGAGTTCTTTCAGCGCCCGGTTGGCCGTCATTCTTGATGCATTAAACAGTTTGGCAAGCTGGGTTTCCGAAGGCACTTTGTCATCTGGCTTTAATTTGCCTGATTCAATATCCTTTACAACACTTTTCTTAATTTTTTCATATAAGGCAAATACCTGTTCTGATCCAACCATAAATTTTCCTGTTCATTTTGGTACCGCTTAAAATAACTTGACATCATATCTATACTTGTATAGACAAGTAGTATCGGATCCAAACACAAATGTCAATCATATCAGGAGGAAATAATGAATCTTAAAGATAAACTTTTAAAAAATCTTAAAATCGGATGTGGTGTGGCCCGCCCGGTCAGAGCCCCAAGAGGAGCAGAACTTCACTGCAAAGGATGGTATCAGGAAGCCGCCTTGCGCATGCTGTGCAACAATCTTGATCCTGACAATGCTGAGAATCCTGATGAGTTGATTGTCTATGGCGGCCTTGGTAAGGCGGCCCGAAACTGGAATTGCTTTGACGCCATTGTCAGGGCTCTGCTGGATCTTGAAAATGATGAAACTCTGCTGGTTCAGTCGGGAAAACCGGTGGGTGTATTAAAAACCCATGAAAGTGCGCCCAGAGTGTTGATTGCCAATGCCAATATTGTCCCGCAATGGGCGAACTGGGATACCTTTCATGAACTGGATAAAAAAGGTCTGATGATGTATGGTCAGATGACTGCAGGATCATGGATATATATCGGCACCCAGGGAATTCTCCAGGGCACCTATGAAACCTTTGCCTCGTTGGGTCAGAAGCATTACAATTCCGATCTAACCGGAAAAATTGTCGTGACCGCAGGGCTTGGCGGCATGGGGGGGGCACAGCCCCTTTCAGTCACCATGGCAAACGGGGTTGCCATCTGCATTGAGATTGATAAAAACAGAATCAAAAAAAGACTTGAAAAACGATACCTGGACATTGAAGTATCAAATCTTGATGACGCCATTTCAAAGGCAAAGGATGCTGCTAAAAACGGTAAACCGCTTTCTATCGGACTTTGTGCAAATATAGGGGATATACTTCCTGCCATGATACAAAAGGAATTTATTCCCGATATCATCACCGACCAGACCAGTGCCCATGATGAACTTAACGGATATTTCCCTCAGGGGATATCTTTTGAAACGGCATTGGCTTTAAGAAAAACCGACCCTGAAAAATATAAAAATATGGCATTAAACTCCATGGCTGACCATGTGCGAGCTATCCTTGAAATGAAAAATAAAGGAGCTGTTGCCTTTGATTATGGTAACAATTTAAGAGCCCAGGCCATGAAACGAGGGGTTGATAATGCCATGGATTATCCTGGATTTGTTCCGGCTTATATCAGGGAACTTTTCTGTCAGGGAGAAGGACCTTTCCGGTGGGCAGCCCTTTCCGGCGATCCCGAAGATATAAAAGTGACTGACCGGGAGCTCATTAAACTTTTCCCGAAAAAAACCAAAATGATTAATTGGTTGAAAATGGCCGAAGAGAAAGTGGAACATATGGGACTTCCTTCCCGAATCTGCTGGCTGGGGTATGGGGAGAGAGAAAAAGCCGGAAAACTGTTTAATGATCTTGTCAGAGATGGAAAAGTTAAAGCCCCCATCGTTATCGGCAGAGACCATCTGGACTGCGGATCGGTTGCCTCCCCTTACAGGGAGACCGAAGCCATGAAAGACGGGTCAGATGCCGTGGCAGACTGGGCCTTGCTGAACTGCATGACAAACGTGGCTTCGGGAGCCACATGGGTATCCTTCCATGACGGCGGTGGCGTTGGTATTGGCTATGCCCTTCATGCTGGTCAGGTCACTGTGGCCGACGGCAGCTCCGACGCTGAAAAGCGGGTTACCACAGTTCTTCGAAATGACCCGGGCACCGGCATCATCCGCCACGCAGATGCCGGCTATGACACGGCTATTGATGTGGCAAATACAAAAGGTGTCAAACTTCCCATGATTAATAAGGAAAGCCTGACCCCATGGAGTAAAAATATATGAAGACCCTGCTGCCCGATAAGATTGATGTACTCTTTATCAATGGTCATGTTGCCACCATGGTCGACAATGCTCTTTCAATTATTAAAAAGGCAGCTCTGGCCGTTACCGGAGAAACCATTTCATGGGTCGGTAAAGAAAAAAATCTGCCCCAAAATTTTAAAACCAGGTGCCAAAAAATCATTGATTGCAACAAGGGCTGGATTCTGCCGGGATTTGTGGACTGTCATACCCATCTGGTCTGGGCAGGATCAAGATCCCAGGAATTTGAAATGAGACTCAATGGGGCAAGCTATGAAGAAATTTCAAAAAACGGGGGGGGTATTTTATCCACGGTAAAATCTACCCGAAACGCTTCAAAAAATGACTTATTCATCCTGGCATCAAAACGGGTGGAGGCGTTGTTAAAACAGGGCATCACAAGCCTTGAAATTAAATCCGGTTATGGACTGGACCTTGAAACAGAGTTGAAAATCCTTGACGTCATCAGACGGTTAGATGAAAATTTCCCTTTGCACATAGACGCCACTTTTTTAGGTGCCCATGCCCTGCCCCCGGAATATCAACATAATCCGGACGGCTATATCGATCTTGTGACCCAGACCATGCTGCCTGCGGTAAAAGCGCAAGGAATTGCAACTGCAGTGGATGTTTTTTGCGAGACTATTGGCTTTACGCTTCCCCAGACAAAAAAAGTTTTTGAAACGGCAAAAAATCTTGGATTTAATATCAAACTTCATACAGAGCAGTTATCTAATTCCAATGGGGCTGCCCTGGCCTCTGAATTTAACGCCCTGTCTTGTGATCATCTTGAGTATCTGTCTTTGTCCGGCGCAAAAAAAATGGCTCAACACAATGTTGCAGCAGTTCTCCTACCCGGTGCCTTCTACTTTTTAAAGGAAACACAGAAACCGCCTGTGGATATCTTCAGAAATCTTAAGATTCCCATGGCGGTATCAACAGACCTGAACCCCGGTTCCAGCCCGGTTCATTCCATGACACTCATCCTCAACATGGCCTGCATGCTGTTTGATATGACCTGTGAAGAAGCATTGCTCGGAGCCACCATCAATGGTGCAAAAGCCCTTGGCCTTGAACACTCAAAAGGAAGTATTGAAGCAGGCAAAGATGCCGACCTTGTGGTCTGGGATATTGATACCCCGGAAGATCTCTGCTATCTTGTCGGATTGACGCCCATTAACACAATCATGATAAAGGGTAACATACACTATACAACTTGAATTACTTATAGATTTCGCGGAGAAACGCCATGACGGACATACTAATATTCATCAACGGGGCTATTTTAATCGCAATATCCCTCTTCTTCCTGGTTTTGGGCATATCCTCTTTTAATGAAAAAGAATACCGAGCCGCTGTCATAGCATTGGTTTCCTTTATATTGAACGTTCTTTTCTGGGGGTGGTTTCTCTATGTTCCTCATGCCTTTCAAACCATAAATATCCTTGTTATATCAGGTCTTGGTCTTTTTGGCCTGATTTCTTTAATGAAATTTTTTCCGGCCAGATCCACTGGACGAAACCTCTCAAAAGCAGACCAGTATGATGAACGAGATACTATGTTTGCCAGGAATAATCTTCAACATCACCCAAAATTGATGAAAAAATATTATGCCCTGCATCCGGAGAATGAATCAACAGACAGACAAATCCATCAAAAACCTGAATTCGGGGAAAAGGAACAAGTCTATCATGACAAATACACTGCCCCCTGCTATGAGGCGGCCTTTGAATATCTTGAAAAATCCATTCCTTTGTCCACAGGAGCAATGACTAAACAAAAAATGTCTATAGATCCGATACAATTTTGTAAAACTATCACAGACACTTCTAAATTTTACGGTGCCAGTGATATAGGGTTCTTAAAACTGAAATCCCATCATTTTTACAGCCATAAAGGCAGACATGCCGAAAAATGGGGGAACAAGACCGATCAGACTCATAAAACAGCCATTGTCATCGTCATCCCCATGCGGGTTGAAATGATTAAAAAAGGGCCTACCAGTTGTGTGCTCCAAGAATCTGCCCAAAAATATGTGGAAGCAGCAAAGATATCCAATATTCTGGCCGGGTATATCAGAAATTTCGGATATGAGGCAAGGGCCCACAATGATGGAAATTATGACACCTTATGTGTTCCCATAGCCGTTGAAGCAGGCCTTGGCGAACTGGGCCGCATGGGGATTCTCATGCACAGAACCCACGGCCCCTGTGTCAGGCTCGCCATTGTGACAACAGATCTTGAATTACCGGATTCGACCCACCCGGAATCCTGCCATATGGAAGAATTTTGTAAAATCTGTAAAAAATGTGCGGATAATTGCCCGTCAGGCTCCATTACTCATGGCAATGAACCGTATAGCCGTAATGTCAGGCACTGGTCCATACACCAGGAAAAGTGCTTCTCATATTGGAAAACAATCGGATCTGACTGCGGATTCTGTATTTCTGTCTGTCCATATACCAAACCCGATACCTTAATTCACAAATTTGTTAAATTTTATATTTCTCGGAACACCCTGAACCAGAAAATAGCCCTTTTTATGGACGATCTGCTGTATGGCAGACACAGGAAAATTGCCAAAACAAACCCGAAAAACATGTTTATTCAAACATGACCTTTACATCAAGGGCGATCCATTCCCCATCACTGAACACAATGGGGTTGATATCCAACTGACTTAATTTGTCCCCCAGGTCATGGGCAAGCCTTGATACCTGTGAAATTGTTTGAGCCAGCTTTTTTTTATCAAGATTCATCCCCCTGAAATTATCAAATACAGGGGATAACACCAGCTCGTCAATCATATCTGTGGCATCCGTCACAGAACAGGGCGCCAGCCGGAATGCCGTGTCCTTATATATTTCCGTCAGAACCCCGCCTGCCCCAACCATTACTGCATGACCCAGGGCTGGATCTTTGATGATCCCGATAATAAATTCCGGTCCCATATAAGTGCTTTGGTTTTCAACAAGGATATTCTCTTTGGGAAACCGGTCCTGCATGAGTTTAAAATTATCCTGAACACACTCTTTGTCATTATTCAGGAGCACTCCCTTAAATTCCGTCTTATGCAAAATAGTTGAAGAGCAGACCTTCACTACATAGGGCGGCTTGATATCATCTATATTAAGTTCATCTTCCGGCCCCAGTCTTTTTCCCTTCGGCACCTTAATCGAATAGAGTTTTACCAGTTGCTTGGCATCAAATTCATCAGGATTTTCTTTGTCGTCAAAAGTTTCAAGCCAATGTTTCAATTTTTTTTCCATCCTGCTATGCCTCCTGATTAAGCTTTCTGGTCAAGCCGCTGCTTTATCTTTGTTCTTTCCACCAGAAACCGGGCTGCCCGGACCACTCTTCCAACTGAAGGATATGCTGCCACACCAGCAGTGTATAAATTTTTAATCCGATTATCTGTAAAAGGCCCGTACTTGGTGAAGACAATGATGGGTTTATCAGATTTTTTAATTTTATCCGCAATAATATCAATCAGATTTTCCGAAATCCCCGGAGGGGCAAAAAAGGCGATACAAATAATAATATCCACCCCATCATCTTCGATCAAGGCATCCAGGCTTTGTGAGAACATCCTGTCATCAGCGCTTGCCGTGATATCCACAGGATTTTCACAGGCGGTAAACGGGAATGTGGCCTCTTTAATCCGTTTCTGGGTATCTTTGGAAAGTTTTGCCATTTTCAGAGGGGCCCGCATGTCTTTTTTCTCAATAAAATCCGTACACATCACCCCGTACCCACCGGCAGCCGTTAGAACAGCCACACGATTTCCCAGAGCACCGGACAGCATGGAAAGAACCTTGGTGGCATCACAAAACTCTTCATCATCATACACCCGCTGAATCCCGAATTGTTTCAATGCTCCGCTGATCACATTGTCAGACCCGGCAAGTTTTCCCGTATGGGAGCTGACTGCCGAGGCTGCTGTGTGGGTCCTTCCAGCTTTTAGAACAACCACGGGTTTTTCTCTGGCCACCTCTTTGGCCACCGTTAAAAATTGCCTGCCCCTTTCAATATTTTCAAGGTAAAAGCCCAGGCAATTTGTCTTCTCATCCCGGGCAAAATATTCCAGAAAATCAATTTCATCAAGATCACATTTGTTCCCTAATCCCACAAAGGCCCGCATGCCATAACCGGTATTGGACGCATATCCAAGGGCTTCAACCCCAACCGAACCGCTTTGAACAATACAGGCGACCCTGCCTTTTCTGTCAAGGGATTTGTCCCCATGCTCAACAAAGATGGTATCAATATTTTCATCCGGCAAAAATATCCCCAAAGAATTGGGACCCAGAATATTGACATGATTCTCTTTAGCCAGCCGGGTTAATTTTTCTTCAAGCGCCCTGCCCTGGGAACCCACCTCACCAAACCCGCCGGCAACAATGATATAATTTGGAATTCCTTTTTCAATACACGTCTCAACTGATTTTACTGCGGCGGCTGCAGAAATAGTGATGATGGCAAGGTCAATGTCTTTTGGCAAAGACTGGATATCCGGGCTAACCTTATACCCTTCAATGGCAGTCTCTTTAGGATTTACTGGGAATAACCGCCTTCTGGAATCCAAAAGTCGTCTGAAAACAATCCCCCCGACTTTATTCTTAGACTTTGACGCACCGATCACGGCTATCTTTTCAGGATTTAAAAATCTTTTTAATGATGCAATTCTATCCATATGATTTGCTATCCCTCTCCCAAAATTGACCCTTCATTTCTGGTTGCGGGGTTTCCCTCTGATCTTTGTAGGTCAGGTTCTTTGGCCAAAATAACCGGCAAATAAACCGAGAGAGTCGTTCCTGTTCCCAGTTCGGATGCCACCGTGAGCACCCCGCCATGTCTTTTAATGATGGAATGACTGATAGTAAGCCCGAGTCCCTGTCCTTTATCCGCTCCCATATCTTTTGTTGAAAAATAGGGATCAAATATCTTGCTCAGGTTTTCTTTTGATATGCCACATCCCTGATCTTCAAAGGAAATTTTAATATAATTGCCAAAATTTAAGGCCAGAGAATCTTTTTTTGATAACTCGATATTTTCGCAGGACACCTTGAGTGGGCCATTATCATCCATTGCCTCTCTGGCGTTGACAACGATATGACGAACAACCTGTTTGATCTGACCTTCATCAATAGTGACGGGTTTGATATCATCGGGTATGGAAACAGTTGATTTGATGTTAGACCCTTGCAGTGATGAAACAACCGTCTCTTTTAGCAAATTGTCGATGGGCATCATTCCCTTAATCGGATCACCCCCTTTTGAAAAGGTAATCAACCGTGCCGTCAATTTCTT
>Ga0190327_1000078_pt1 | contig 16345 bp, 13 predicted proteins | sample 48720401_MG_FD_161667 | JGI IMG/M metagenome (GOLD analysis project Ga0190327, IMG submission 161667) | Hydrothermal vent sediment bacterial communities from Southern Trench, Guaymas Basin, Mexico - 4872-04-0-1_MG | ecosystem: Environmental > Aquatic > Marine > Hydrothermal vents > Sediment ... | reverse complement strand
CCAAGTTTTAAAAAGACCTGTTGAAAGGCTCAATTTTATCAGTGGCCGCCCCATGGCCTCAGAGGATATTCTTCAAAAGATGAGGGAAATGTAATGGAAGTAATCAGATCAGCATATTTGGATGAAAAGTTAGAGATAGTCAGAGGCATTGATTTTTTACAATACCGGTCGGCAGATCTTCCTACCTGGTGTCCTGGCTGCGGTTATTTTGGGATTATCGATGCCTTTTACAAGGCCTGCAGGGAACTGGATTTAAAGCATGAAAATATGGTAACCGTCAGTGGTATCGGCTGCTCCGGCCGGACCCCGATTTTTATCAATTCCTACGGCTTTCATACCCTTCACGGCCGGTCCATCCCTGTAGCATCAGGATTAAAACTTGCCAGAGAAGATTTGACCGTGTTTGCTGTTGCAGGGGACGGGGATGCCCTGGGTATCGGTGGCGGACATCTGCCCCATGTGGCAAGAAAAAATATCAATATTACTTTTTTGCTGTTCGATAATTCCATTTACGGGCTGACAAAAGGCCAGTCTTCTTCAACGACGCCCTATGAAATGAAAACCAACTCCCATCCGGTGGGAAATCCGGATACCCCATTGAACCCTGTTAAGCTTGCACTATCCTATGGCGCATCGTTTGTGGCAAGAGGGTATGCAGGTGATCCCCAGGGGTTAAAACAAACCATCAAAGAGGCAACACTGCATCAAGGGTTCAGTTTTATCCAGATTTTGACCCCATGTGTAACGTTTGATAAGGAAAACAAAACCTGGAAGAATCTTAAAGAGAAGGTATATGATTTAAATCTGCGCAAAGAAGAAAAAAATATGGAGACGGCCATGCGGATGGCTGAAAATGAGCCCTATGGTGTCGGGATTTTTTTCCAGGACAAGGAAAGGCCCCATTACCAGGAAATTTTGCGGAACCTGAATAAAACAGATTGAGCGCGGCAGATCTGTTGTCTTGAAATTTTTTATTTTTCTTGATTTAGATCAATTCATCCTTGCTGTTTTTATGCTAATTTTTAATAAATAAATGGAAAAAACAGGAGGAATCAATTATGCAGGATAATATTGATGACATAAAAAAAAGAATGGAGGCACTTGAAATTTTGATCAGGGAGACCAAGGCCCGCCTTCCGGCGCACTCCACCAAGCCCCCGGTCATGATGGCGCTTCTTGACTATGAAGATGAATATGAGGCATTACAGGAAAAATTCAATAAATTAAAGAATAAGTGATTTGATATGGAAGATACAAAGATATTTGATAAGACATATAATGAATACCTGTCACAACTAAAGGATTTTGATTTTCTTAAAAAGGCCGGAATACTGGGTATTCAAAAGCGTAATAAATCGTTTGTGTTTGAATTTTTTAACCGCCAGATTGTATTTAACCGGAATGAATTTATAGACCTTGCAGGGGAAGATCTTACCTTCGCGGTCAAGGTGATTCTTTGCAAATATTTGTTAATGTGCCCGGAAAAAATATCTGAAAGTTCAAATAAACTGGTTACATTCAGAGAATTTGCAAATGCCGGCCCGTTATTTTCAAGCTTTACCTCAAATACAAATAAAATTATTGAAATCACTTTTTCAGGGAAGCTTGAAACACTTAAAGCACGATGCCTGGAATTGGGGGGAACAGTGATGAAAACAAAGTCCTATGATTTGAGTATCAGGTTTCGGGCGCTTCCCAGGATCCCGATTATTTTTAATTTTAATGACAGGGATGAACTTTTGCCTGCAAAAGCAGGATTTCTTTACCACGACAATGCAGAAATCTATCTTGATCTGGAGTGTTTGACCATTACCGGTACCTATCTTACAGGGCTGCTGATTCAAAGCGAGTAAAATCAGATAAACTCATTTGAATCAGTGTGCTTTATAAATTTTTGTAGAACTTTTTTTCAAGAGCCTTTACTTTCTTTTTTCTCTCCGGTGATAAAAAAAATCGATAAATCGGGTCATTCGTAGGGATATCTTTTTGAAGAATTTCTCGTTCAAGGATAGACAGAACTTCGACTGATATATCACAGGAAGGATATCCTTTGTCATCGATAAGGATCGAATCGTCAAGTTTAATTTTAACAATATTGTTGATGTCCACCAGTTTTAGAGCTCCGTCAGGGGTTAATATCAGATTACCGATACCGGCAAGGTCAGGAATATATCCCATACCGGTGATCATATGCCGGATTCTTTTAACGAATGTTGCTATATTTTTCTGAGCCGTTTGAACCAATGTCTGAAGTTGAAAATCCTCATGTATATTGAATTTGAATAAATTCCATAAGTAGTCTTCACCGAATAATCTCCAGGGGTCGAGCATTTCCCCTTCAACATATTCCTGAAGACCGCACAGGACAATTTGGTTTGTTCCTGTTCCTGTATAATCAACAATAAATTCATCAGATTCTGCAATAAACTCTGGCCCCAAATATTTTAACAACAGGTGATATTTTTTTATTTCGTGAAAAATCTCTTCTTTTTTCTCAAACTTATTTCTTAGTATCCTGAACATTTTTTTTGGTTTGGCCCTGGGAAACAGGCGTATGCCATCCATGTCCAAACCTTGAGTTTCCTTTAGAACATCTTTGGCTGTGAGAATTTCAAAAATGTGAGATCTTAAGCCCGACCGGTAATGTTTCCGGAAGATATAGCGATTTGAATCATTTACAAAATTCAGTTTTTGGGCCTCACTTCCGGATAGATAGGCCTGATCTCTTATATCAGTCGTCATAGTCATTATAAATTTTTATAAGTTATCTTATCAATTTACAAGTTTCTTTGAAAAAAAATATCCAATATTGTTTTATCCTCAAAAAGAGAGCAAATATAAATAGCGGGTTGAGGGTTTGACATTCGTGTGGCACTATTTTATTGTTTGTCCAGGTGTTGAATCATTAAATGATGTCGGAGGAAAAGTGAGCCGGATGCGAGAGGGAATCATCTGCTTGATTTGTAGTTTTTTTTTGGCGGTTGGTGGTGGGGCGTGTACATCTCCACAGCAGTCAGACATAGCTCCAGAGAACAGGACTGGCATAACGTCAGATGAGATTCTGATCGGGTCATCTCTTGCTTTGGGCGGCCATGCCGGATACTTGGGGACTCAGATGCTTCAGGGGGCCATGTCCTATATCCGTCATATCAATGAAACAGGCGGGATTCATAGCAGGAAAATCAAGGTTACCTTTCTGGATGACCGGTATAATCCCGCTCAATGTCTTTATAATACCCAGAAGCTGATTCTGGAAAAGAAGGTATTCGCCTTGTTCTGCTATGTCGGCACACCCACTACTGTAAGGATTATCCCCCTGGTCAATGAAGCCAGAATCCCGCTGGTTGGCATGTTTACAGGCGCCAACCGGTTGCGGCATCCAGTGAATCGGTATCTGATCAATATCAGAGCGTCCTATTATCAGGAGACCCAGGCTGCGGTCGATTTTATCGTCAAGAGGAAGAAGTTTGATAAAGTGGCGGTTTTTTATCAATATGATGAGTATGGATTTGACGGGCTGAGGGGGACCGAGATTGCACTGAAAAAATACGGGATGATACCGGTGGCAAAGGGGTCTTATGTCAGGGGAACTCTGGATGTAGAAGCAGGTCTTGAAAAAATTATTCAGTCCGATGCCCAGGCAGTGGTCATGATCGGCACCTATGATTCCTGTGCAAAATTCATTAACCTTTCCATGGAACGCAATTTTTCTCCTTTATTCCACAATGTATCTTTTGTCGGTTCAAAGGAACTTGCCAGGAGGCTTGGGTCAAATGGTGAAGGGGTGATAGTCACCCAAGTCGTTCCACCGCCAAATTTTAATCATATGGCCAAGCCCCTGCCCGGGGTAAAAGACTATATTACAGTGTTAAAAAAATATTATCCTGACAGCAAACCCAGTTTTGTAGGGCTTGAAGGGTATCTGAATGCCAGAATTCTGGTTGAAGGGCTTACCCGTGTGGGGAAGGACATCACCCGGGAAAAATTTATCAGGGCCATTGAATCCATTGATCACTATGATTTAGGAATAAAAAATTCGTTATCCTTTGGGAAAAATGACTACCAGGGACTGGATAATGTCTATTATACTATGATCAAACAGGGAAAGCTGGTGTTGATCAAATGAATTTTTTTAATGAATTGTCTCTGAAAAACAAGATTTTTATTTCCAGCCTGGGATTTATCCTGATACTCAGTATTCTAATCGCCCTTTTTACCCGGTCTCTTTTGATTACAGGGTTGACCGGCGAATTGAAAAAACGGGGCGTTGGTATTGCCCAGGGGATTGCCGATAGTTCAAGGGGATATATTTTGACAAAAAATTTGGCTGAATTGACAGTCCTTGCCTATGACGCGAGGCTCGGAAACCGGAAGGATATGGTAGAATATCTGATCATCAGTGATGACCAGGGAAATATTCTTGCCCATACCTTTACCACGGGGTTTCCTTTGAATATCGAAGCAATCGTAAAAAATCAGGAGTATAAAAAGGAAAATATTACCAGTATTGATGTGGACCGGCATTCTGTTTTTCATGTGGTGGTGCCGGTGAAAGAAGGTATTTATACCATCGGTTCTGTCCAGGTCGGCCTTGACAAGCAGCACATTGAGAATCTTATTTCCGATTTAAGGCTGGTGTTTTTAAGTTTTCTGTCCATGGTGAGTATTATTTTCTTTTTTTTGAGCCACAGACTGGCCCTTCATATTACCCGGCCGGTGACTGCTCTGATTCGATATGCAGATCAAATTACAAAAGGAGAATTTAATATTATTTCAAAGAATGATCTTGACAGACAGATTTTTGCTACCGGTGCAAAGGACGATGAGATTACCAAATTGACCGATTCATTTGTTAAGATGACTTCTCAGTTGATTCAGGCCAGTAAAATGACCAATCTGGAAAAAATGTCAGCAGGGATTGCCCATGAGATCAATCAGCCGTTGAATGCGATAAAGATGGGCAGTGAATATCTTTGCATGATGAAAGAAAGAAAACAGAAAATTAAGGAAGCTGATTTTAAGATGGTGTTAGAAGAAATCAGTACCCAGGTATCAAGAGCGGCTGAAATTGTGGGACGGTTGAAACGGTTTTCCAGAAAATCTGATTTTTCAAAGGAAGTGATTCATATTAATGATTGTATTCGTTCGGTGAATAAAATTATCGGCAGACAGATTTTTTTGCAGAACATAGATCTTATATTGGACTTGGATGAGTCTGTCCCCTTTGTCCTGGCCCATAACAACCGGGTGGAACAGGTGCTTTTTAATTTGTTCACCAATGCCAGGGATGCGGTAAATGAAAGAATAGAAAAAAGTAAAGACATTGAAAAGGGACGGATTACGATCTCAACTTTTTCAGATAATAATAATGTTTGTGTTACCGTATCCGACAATGGAAGCGGTATTGAGCCAGATCAGATGGACAGTGTTTTTGAGTCCTTTTATACCACAAAGGAAATGGGCGAAGGAATGGGCCTTGGGCTTCCCATTATTAAGGGAATTGTCAAGAATTACAATGGGACCATCACTGTGGAGAGCATACCTGGAAGTGGCACTTGTTTTAAAATTATGTTCCCATCCCATTCAAAAGAAAATGGATAATATGAATTAAAGGAAAAGAAAATGAAAATTTTAGTCATAGATGATGAAAAACCAACCCTTTCCATGTTCAAACTTTTCCTGACTGCCTATGGATATGATGTTTATACAGCAGAAGACGGAGAAAAAGGATTGGCCCTGTTTGATGAGATTTCTCCTGAGATCGTCTTTACCGATATAAAGATGCCGGGAATAGATGGTCTTGAAGTACTGCGCCGGATCAGAAAAACCGGAAAGCCTGCGGAAGTCATTATTATTACCGGTCATGGAGACATGGAAAATGCAGTGGAGGCGCTTGATTTGAATGCGTCTGATTTTATCAATAAACCGGTTGAGAGACAGGCGTTGGATTCCGCTCTTGCACGGGCTGAAAAAAGAAAACAAATGCCGCAGGATATGCCCTTTGAATTTGCTGGAACAATAGAGAGGAATACATTTATTATTTTGGTAAAAGGAAAATTGACGGTATCGGCAAAAGAATCTTTTTTATCATTGTTTAAATCTGACTCACTGAAGACTATCAAAGAAGTTCGTCTGATATTTGATGACAGTTTTTCCATTGATCGATCAGGTATATCTCTTTTAATGGCGGTGATACAGGATTTAAGAAAGAAGGAAGGGGTTGCTATCGGTATGGAAAATCTGTCCTATAATTATGTGAAAGTATTCCAGATGGTCGGAATTGACAAGATGGTAACGCTTAAAGCGGTATCGTTGGAAGAGTAAGCTGGTAGATTATCATGATCACTCGATATTCCTCTCCCCATGTTTCAGATGTCGTCAAGCGGAAACGCCTGTTCCTGGCTTTGGATGAAAATTTTCACCGGCAGAATTTTCTGATTACGGGCCAGGCTGCCCAGGGGAAATCAACCCTTGTGGCGTCTTATCTTCACCCTTTGCACGACCCTGTTTTATGGTTTCATCTTTCCGAGGATGACGCAGATTATATTAAATTATCAGATAAGCTTGTCAGAGGGCTCTACGCGGTGTCTGGAGAAAACAGGACGGCGTCGGATGTCTTTATTCCTGACACGACCCTTGGCACGGAAAAGGGAGTGTTAAGATATATTGAAGGTCTGGCCATCCTCCTTCAGGAGTTGATGACGCCTGTCATTCTTGTGCTGGATGATTTTGAAGCGATTGATGAAACCTCATCCGGTTTCCAGCTTGTTAAAGGTATTCTTGACATTCGATTTGATCAGTTGAAATTTTTTGTTTTATCCAGAAGTATCCCATCTTTCACTATCCCGCGGCTCAAGATGGAGCACAATATGTTTGTACTCACAAATGATGATCTTGCCTTTACCCTTGATGAAACCAGGTTGTTTTTCACAGGAAAACTCCAGGCCAATCATAGTGATATCGAAAAGATTCACAAGAGTACGGATGGCTGGGCAGGGGGGCTTGTGTTAGTGTCAGAATCCATGCGGCAGTTCAAAGATCTGTACCATCTTCCAGATCGGTTATCATCGGAAGCTTTTGATTTCTTTTCACAAGAGATTTACAAAACTATTCCAGAAGCAACCCGTGAATTTTTAATCAAAACATCTATTTTAGATATTATTGATCTTGAGATGGTTCATCATGTTTTTAATTTGCCCGATGCACTGAAAATTTTAACCGAGCTTGAAAAAAGAAATTTGTTCATCCAGCGAATCGATTCAGACAGTAGATGGCCAAAATTTAAATATCACAGGTTGTTCAGAGAATTCCTTTTACAGGATTTTTTAAAGACAAAGGGCAGTGGTGCCTATAAAACGATTCATCAGAAAATCGGGCAGTTTCTTTGGGAAAGAAAAGATCATGAACAGGCAATGACGTATTTTTTCCAGGCAGATGCGTTTTCAGAGATGGTTCGTATTATCAAAATCAAAGGTACAGATTATATTATTAAAGGAAAGATGTCCGGGCTTGAGAAGTGGATCAATCGTCTTCCGGATAAAATGATTCAGACGGATCCCTGGTTGATATTTTTTTCTACCATGACCCGGCGTATCAAAGGTGGGAAGAAAAATATCAGGGCGTTTCAAAAGGCGTTTGAGCTATTTGAACAACTTCATGATCATCGGGGCATATTGTTGTCTATTGCCTATCTAATTGAAGCGGCGGTGTTTATCCGTCAGCCTTCCAGAATGATTCTGGACTGGATTAAAAAGGGTGAAAAACAGCTTCGTCATATTCATCAAAAAAATAGATATCCATGGGCAAGAACAGTGTTGTGGCAGAAGATAGGTTTGGGCTACATTGCAGGAGACGGAGATATCCCGAAAGGCGTATCTGCCTGCCAGAATGCCATTCTTCTGGGCCGGCAGATCAATACGCCTGATCTGGAGCTTAATGCATCTATTACCATGACATTTGGATATGTCCAGGGGGGAGATTTTGTCAGGGCAAGGCAGATGCTGTTAAAAATAAAAGAGATTCCTCAGCAAGGACAGAACCCGGAATACAGAGCCCTTCAAAGTATTGTGGATATTGATTTTGCACTGAAAAATGGTCGATTTAATGATGCAAGAGAATTATTAAACCAGTCTGAACAGGATATAGAGAAATTTGGATTGATTTTTTTATATCCGGGATTTGTTGAAGCCAAAGCCCTGCATATGGTTTATACAAAACAATTTGATGAAGCACGTCAGATGGCAGATCATTTGAATGATTTTTCAATATTGGAAGGAAATGATTTTTATAAAGGAATTTCTCATCGAATTAAGGCGATAAGCTTTTTAAAGGAAGAAAAATGCAAAGAGGCTGAGCAGGAGATTCAAACGGCGTTAAAACAGCTTGAACTGGCAAAAAAAGGAGATATTCATTATTTTTTAACCCAGCAACTGGCGGGCATGATCTATTTTTGCGGTAAAAACTTTTCAAAGGCGAAACATATGCTGCTGCAAGCTCTTGATTATTTTGAGCGGATTTCGTCTGATCTTTGTTGTACGGAAAGCTGTTTCACATTAGGGATATTATCCTGGGAGTGCAATGACCCTCAATCGGCATTTGACTATTTGCGTCGGGGGCTTGAGAAAGCCTTGCAGAAAGGGTATGTGTTTTTCCCTTTAATTACTGAGAAGGTGTTGATCAAGGGGCTTTTATTAATGGCAGCATCCAATAGAATTAAACCCTTTGAGCCTTACGCAGTTTCTTTGATTTTACAATGTGATCGGGCAGAAATTTTTGAACAGATGGATTGGTTGACGGGTTCGGGAAAACAGGGACAAAAGAACAGCATGATAGAAAATTTTAAACCCCTGTATAGAGGACTTTTATCAGGAATCAGAATCGAAACGCTTGGGCAGTTTAATGTATTTAGTGGTAATAAAGTAGTGATTACTGCTGCATTTGAGGGGGCAAAGCCCCTGCTGTTGCTTAAATCAATCGTACTTCACGGATCAAGGGATATCCCAAAAGAAATTTTAATTGATGATTTATGGCCGGAAGCAACAGCCAAAGCAGGAGAAAAAAATTTTAAAATTAACCTTCATCGCCTGCGAAAGGCGATAGAACCTGATTTTAAAAAGGAATTTGGATATGCTTATATTATTCAAAAGGCCGGGCTGATATCCCTTGATCCGAAGCTTGTCACGCTTGATGTAGATGAGTTTATTGCCTTTGGTGCAATGGCCATGGAAAATGAAAAAAACAATCGGTTTGAAACCGCGCTTGAATGGTATGACAAGGCAGTGAAAATTTATAAAGGGGATTATTTTGCTGAAGAACCTTATCTGGGATGGATATTTCGGAAAAGAGAATTTTTTAAGTCAAGATATATTGAGTTTTTGCAAAAAAAGGCCATGCTTCACGAAGAACTGAATCAGATGAATAAGGCCATTGACACCTGGCAACTTATTTGTGAGGCAGAACCTTATCTTGAAGCAGTCTATCAGAACTTGATGATTTTATATGCGGATTCCGGTCAGAAAAACAGGGCCATGGCTGTTTTTCAGGAGTGTCGTGCCTTATTAAAAAAGGATCTGGGAACAGAACCGGATGTGCAGACACTGGATATTTTCTATAAGATAAAGTCCAGATAAAAAAACTTAATTTTTAAGCTATAAAGAGACATCATGGGTAAGTGATCCAGTAGTGGTATATCCTTTTTCACTGGCTTTCATATCAAGATGAAGGGTAGCAATCTGCTCCAGTTTTGGATAAAATGCACGATCCATTTGTCTTAAATCAACTATTTTAATATACTTATGGCAGTTATCACACAGATTTACCCGGTATTCTTTTTCTTCTTCGTTGAAAAAATAATGCAGATTATCTTTATCATTGTTATCACAAAATACACACCCCATCCGTTTGACCAGCCATTCATGAGCGCAGAAGCAACATTTTAAATGGCGGTTGCCGTCTTTGTCCAGAAACCCCATATCCGGATGATTCCCACAGACGGGGCAGTACCCTTTTTTAAAATTCGGCATATCGGTAAGATAGGCTTCAAGCTGTTCTGAACAAGTCCAGATACTCGGGGCGATACTGGTATAACCAAAAAAGATAAGTTCGTGTTCAGGTATGTCCAAACTCATAGATAGTTCATGCAGGGGTAATGCCTGATTGTTAAGGATAGCCAAAAATAGTGTTTCCAGATTTAAGGTATGATGATGCCTGCCATCCTTTAACATCCGGGCATTGGATGACAGATTTGGTGCAAAGGTATCTGCCAGGTTGCAGATTGTGTCAAACAATTGTTCTGCTGTATTTAAATCAATTAAAAATTCAGATTGATCAATTAATGGCAGTTCATTCTTTTGTTTTATTTTCAGCAGATCAGGTTCAATGATGACAGAGGACAACTGGATCTTCTCCCGGCTTTCTTCCTGGGCCATAAAAATTCGGGTGTAAAAATCAAGGATCGACTGGTAAGAGGGTCTGAATTTTTTGATCAAATCAGAAGATTGTTTCAATTGTTCAATTGTTATCATATTTTTGTCCTTGGAAATCTGCCCGGGGAAATATACGATTCTCCCGGGCAGCAAAATAAGATTGAATACTGCTTATACCTTCATCATCCGGGCAAATGGCCCCATCATTTTACGTAGGGCAACACTACGGCTTAACCCGCCCTTGTTTGTGCTTGCCACAGCATAGTCCGCATAGAATTTTGGATCATGGCCGACCAGATAAATGACATTGACCTCATCCGGATTCAGCAGCATGGCGTTTGGAAATTTTTGCTTCACCTTCCCAAGTCTTTTTTGGGCTATGGCCAAGATTTCTTCCCGATCTCCAAACTGCATGGCACCTGTGGGACAGGCGGTAACACAGGCAGGTTTAAGCCCGTTGTGAACCCGGTCATTGCACATGTCACATTTTGCAAGCGTGCCGTCCGCAGCCTTTCTGGGAATATTATAGGGGCATGAACTGATGATTTCATCGGCATCCAGTTTTTTAGTTTCCGTGGTATATAAAATTGCCCCTGTTGCAGGATCACGATAGATTGCCGTTTCATCGAATGCTGTTTCAAGGCAGGGGGCATCCATACAATGCCGGCACTGATCCGGAAAAAATAACCATTCAAGTCGATTGTTAACGATCTCTTCATTCATCCGGACAAGTTTGTAGGTGTTAAAGGAGAGATCCTGGGGATTTTGAAAGCTCCCCACGTTTGTTGTTTTTTCAGCAGGCAGGTCATGCCATTGCTTGCATGCAACCTGGCACGCCCTGCAGGCAGTACAGATAGTTGTATCGATTAATATTGATTTAGACATGTTGTCATCACCTCCTTTAAAGCTTTATTACATTGACCATAAAGGCCTTGGTTTCAGGGATTCTGGTGTTTGCATCACCCGCCGGAGGCGTCAGAAGGTTGGCGCTTTCTTCTGTCCCGGTGGATGGCCAGCGCCAGCCGTAATGCCAGGGTATTCCCACCTGGTGAACCGTTTTATTGTCGATTTTAAAGGGTCTGAACCGTTTGGTAACAATAGCGGTACACTCCAGGCTTGCCCGGGCACTGGTAACATTGACACGTTCTCCGTTCTTGATTCCCCGGAGTTTTGCCAGTTCTTCACTCATCTCAACGAACACATTGGGCTGCAATTCCATGAGCCATTCCTGGGGACGGGTCATAAGGCCAGTCTGCCAGTGTTCACTCACACGATAGGTGGTGCCAACAATGGGGAATTTGGGGTCACAATTGGCATAGGCATCTGATTTTGTGGAATATACCACCGCGGCCGGGTTGATTCGTTGTGAGCCAAACGCATTCTTTTTCACCGGACTTTCAAGGGGTTCGTAATGTTCCGAGAACGGGCCGTCTGCACGACCGGGACCAAAAATTTGCGCATGACCGTGTTTCTGCATGATAAAGGGGTGCTTGGCATCTTCTCTTTTCGATCCATCAGGATTTTCAAGGGGATACCATCCACCATCCGGCACGTCGCCAAGCCATTTTTTGGAAACATATTTGCCATCTTTTTCATCACCGGAAAATTTAACGACCCAGTCTTTTTTGTCCCAGGGACGTCCTTTAGGATCGACCGAAGCCCTGTTGTAGATAATTCTTCGGTTGACCGGCCAGCACCATGCAAATTCAGGATAGAGCCCGATATTATTGGGGGCGTCTTTTTTGCTTCTCCTGGCTGACATATTTCCTTTTTCCGTATAGGAGTTGCAATAGAGCCAGTTGCCTGAGGAAGTTGAACCGTCTGCTTGCAGCCAGGCAAAACTGGGAACCAGCGTGCCTTTTTTGCACTGCTTGCCTTTGACGGTCACATCTTTTGTGAAATATCCGTTGATTTCTTTGGCAACTTTATGGGGATCATATGCCCCGTCGGTTTCATAATCCCATTTTAAATTATTAATGGGATCCTGGAAGACACCGCCTGAGGTTTTATAGGCGTCTTTAATGCGGCGACCCAGTTCCATAATGATATCCCCGTCAGGACGGCTGTTACCAAGAGGTTTGGGGCCTTGATACCGCCATTGCATCCATCGGCCGGAATTGGTGATGCTGCCTTCTTTTTCAACAGAAACAGCCGCAGGCAGCATGAAAACTTCCGTTCTGATTTTAGACGGGTCTTTTCCGGGTCCTTTCCAGAAAGAGCCGGTCTCATTATCAAAAATATTAACATTGACCATCCAGTCCAGATTTTCCATGGATTTCCGGATTTTTGAGGCGTTTGATCCTGAACAGGCCGGGTTCATACCCCAGGCAAAAAATCCTTTGATATCCCCTTTATACATATCATCAAAAATATCAAACCAGGAATATACTTTTCCATCATCTACTTTTGGCAACCAGTTATATCCAAACTGGTTGGACGCTGTACCTGTTTCGCCAAAGAAAGATTTGAGCATGCTCACGGAATATTTGGGGTAATTTCCCCACCAGTTGGCTGATAACGGATCCTGGCTTTTGGGAGTCCATTTGGTGTTATAGGCCTCAAGACTGTTATTGGAAGCCCTTGGTGTTTTCAGGTATCCCGGCCAGATATGCCATAACAGACAATGGTCGGTAGAACCCTGAACATTGGATTCACCCCTTAATGCATTCACACCGCCGCCGGCAACACCCATGTTGCCAAGAAGCAACTGGATCATGGCCATGGTACGGATATTCTGGGTTCCTACGGTATGCTGAGTCCATCCCATGGCATACATGATGGTTCCGGCTTTTCCCCTTGCACCGCTTGCAGCATAGGTTTTATATACGGTTAAAAGATCTTTTTTTGGCGTTCCCGTCACTTTGGAAACCATGTCAAGATTATACCGGCTATAATGTTTTTTCATTAGCTGGAGTACGGATCGTTTGTGTTGAAGGGTTCTGTCTGTTTTAGGAACCCCGTTTTTATCCATTTCAAATGCCCATGTGGATTTGTCATAACTTCCCTGAGCAGGCCCTTTCTTATTTTTTGTATACCCTGAAAAAAGACCGTCTTTAAATCCAAATTTTTCCCCCACAATAAAGGATGCATTGGTGTAGGCTGCTGTATATTCTTTGTTGTAAAGGTTATTATCCAGAATATATTTTATCATACCGCCCAGAAAGGCAATATCGGTACCAGACCTTAAAGCGGCATAAATATCGGCCTTGGAAGAAGTTCGGGTGAATCTCGGGTCAACACTGATCAGTTTTGCCCCTTTTTCCATTGCCTCGGTAACATATTTAAATGCAATAGGATGATTTTCAGCAGCATTACTGCCCATAATGAGAATGCAGTCACTGTTTTTAATATCAATCCAGTGATTTGTCATGGCGCCACGTCCAAACGACTCTGCCAGAGCCGCTACAGTTGCGCTATGTCAGATCCTGGCCTGATGTTCGATATAGACCAGCCCCAAGGACCTCATCAAGGCCTGATAGATCCAGCATTCTTCATTGTCTATGGCCGCAGATCCAACAGAAGCGATTTTGGTAGTCCTGTTGACCGTCTGCCCTTTGGCATTGGTTTTCTCAAAATTCATATCCCTGGTTTTTTTGACCCTGTTGGCAATTTTTTCAAGAGCCCAGTCCCAGGAAACGGTCTGCCATTTGTCAGAGTAGGGTGCCCGGTACATGGGTTCGGTCAGACGCTTTTCGTTTTCTACGAGTTGTTTAAGGGAGGATCCTTTAGAGCACAGCGATCCCCGGTTAATGACATGGTCAGGATCACCTTCAATGTTGATCACCCTGCCGTCTCCACGCTTGCTGGTATGAACAATGGCACCGCATCCCACTGCACAATAGCAGCAGATTGTCGTGCTTTCCTTTGCATACCGGGTTTTCAGCATGCTGGCATGGGATTTGACCGGTGAAAGGTCAAATCCTAACCCGCTGACGGCAATTCCTGCAGCGGTGGCACCTGAAATTTTGATAAAGTCTCTTCTGTCGAGTTTCATCTAAAAGGCCTCCTTAATAGTAGAATTTAAAATTTTTGCTGGTTTCATTGGTTTGTGAAAAGCATTCAATTTAAAATCAAGGATATACCTGTTACAGGGTTGAAATAAGAATGCTTCCTGTAAAACCAATGAATCTCTTTTTAATCTATTATTAGCGATAGCACAGGAGGGTTACAAAAAGGTTACAAAGTTTTTTTTCTTGTTATTGGGTTACATGCCACTAATGCCGACAGGCTGTTTCACCACGGTTAAGATCATTTTAAACTGAGAATGGGCAGTGACGGAATGGGGTACATTCGCCGGCATCACCACCACCTGTCCTTTGGTTGCGGTTATTTTCTTGCCATCAATATTAATAAGCGCTTCGCCATCCAGAACCTGAATCATTGCATCGCCCGGGGAAGTGTGAGCACTGATTTCTTCCCCCTTGTCAAAGGCAAACAGCGTAATATTGACGTGGGATTTGCTTGAAAGGGTTCTACTGACAACTCTTCCTTCTTCATAATCTACAAGATTAATGATATCAACCGGTGTGGCAAAAGGGATGTTTTTAATTAACTGGGTTGTTTTTTCTGTCATGATAAGGTCCTTTTAAAAAGTAAGGGGTTGTATTGTATCCTTATGTCTGTTGACTATAATCATGGTTTGGTGAGTTTGCAAATTTCTGGTTAAGTCGTTTTTTTGCTGGTTAAAAGAGAAGAAGAGATATGTTGGTTTCTGTTCTTCCCGTTGAATTGGATTTTCCCCTTGACAGGACAATGAATTTAATGGATGAATCTTCATAACAAACGAATTGGAATTTTAGGTTAAGGAAAAAATATGGATATTCAATCAATCGCCTCTTACTGTAAAAAAGCGGCAATTTTTATGTCAGCGCTTTCAGGTGAGATTAAAGATACGGCATTGCAAAATATTATCACTGCGTTAGAAGAGAACACGGATCTTATCATTAACGCCAATAAAAAAGATCTTGAACAAGCCCAGAAGGATAATCTCGAAGCCCCTTTGCTGAAACGCTTGAAATTTGATCGTGCCAAAATAGTAGAGGCCAGTGAAGGAATTGCAAGTCTGATAAAATTAGAAGACCCGGTGGGGAAAACATTGAGAGCCACGGAGTTGGACAAAGGACTTACGCTTTTTAAGGTCAGCAGACCCATTGGGGTTATCGGGGTGATTTTTGAATCCCGTCCCGATGCCCTAGTACAGATTGCGGCGCTCTGTCTGAAAAGTGGGAGTGCGGTATTGTTGAAAGGCGGCAGTGAAGCATCTGCCACTAATCAAATTCTGGCAGCGGTTATTTCCAGAGCCGGGATTGATTCAGGGCTGCCTGATGGCTGGCTGGGACTGCTGGAAACCCGCAGTGATGTGGACCAGATGTTGAAACTTGAAAATTCGATTGATCTGATCATCCCAAGGGGCAGTAATGCGTTTGTGCGCTATATTATGGACAATACAATCATCCCGGTTCTGGGACATGCAGACGGAATCTGCCATCTTTATATTGATCGGTTTGCCGATCCAAAGATGGCGATTGATCTGTCCATAGACAGCAAATGTCAATATGTAGCGGTTTGTAATGCCATAGAAACCATCCTGGTGCATGAAGCAGGCGCTCCAAAGATACTTCCGGAGTTGAAAAATAAACTGGAAGGGCAGGGGGTAAAAATTTATGGATGTGAAAATACGGGTGCCATCATTGACGTTGAAGCAGCCACAGAGAAAGATTGGAAAACCGAATATCTTGATTTGATGGTTTCCATTAAAGTTGTCCCCTCCCTGCAAGAGGCGGTTGCCCATATTAATCAATATGGATCGGGTCATACAGATGTGATTGTTACGGGCGATAAAAAAAGAGCCCTTTATTTTATGGATCATGCAGATACGGCAGATGCGTTTTGGAATTGCAGCAGCAGATTCGCTGATGGGT
>Ga0190327_1000075_pt1 | contig 16767 bp, 12 predicted proteins | sample 48720401_MG_FD_161667 | JGI IMG/M metagenome (GOLD analysis project Ga0190327, IMG submission 161667) | Hydrothermal vent sediment bacterial communities from Southern Trench, Guaymas Basin, Mexico - 4872-04-0-1_MG | ecosystem: Environmental > Aquatic > Marine > Hydrothermal vents > Sediment ... | reverse complement strand
CGGGGGGTTGGCTGACCGCCCATGGCTGGCCATGCCCAACTTCACTTTACCGACCTGGGATTTTAACGCAATTCTTTTTGTGGTACCCATCGCTATTGCCCCTGCGATTGAACATTTCGGTGATGTATTGGCCATCGGTTCCATTACCGGCAAGGATTATGTCAAGGATCCTGGTATTCAGAACACCCTGCTGGGTGACGGTATTGCCACTTCGCTTGCCAGTATGGTCGGTGGACCGCCAAACACAACCTACTCCGAGGTTTCCGGAGCAGTGGCACTCACCCGTGCCTTCAATCCGGCCATTATGACATGGGCGGCCATTACCGCCATCCTGCTGGCATTTGTCGGCAAACTTGGTGGATTGCTTGGCACTATTCCGGTACCGGTCATGGGCGGCATCATGCTGTTACTCTTTGGGGCCATTACAGTTATTGGTCTGAGTACGCTGGTCAGGGCTCAGGTAGATCTCATGGAGCCTCGCAACATGATCATTGTGGCCATCATTATGGTTACCGGTCTGGGTGGCATGGTCCTGAATGTTGGTGTCACCGATCTCAAGGGGATCGGCCTGGGAGCAATCATGGGCGTTATCTTGAATCTGGTGCTTCCCGGAAAAGACCAGAAAGAAGCCTCTTAAGGCGGTGTTGATTTCATAAAAACGCATGTGGCTTCCAGGATTTCCTGGAAGCCACATGGTTCGCATACAATGACGATATTTTTTAAATAATTATTTTTATTTCGTACCAAAAATTTTATCCCCTGCATCCCCCAGACCTGGCAATATATAGCCGACTTCGTTGAGACACTCGTCAACGCCGGCCACATAAATATCCACATCAGGATGTTTTTGCTCTACGGCTGCAATCCCTTCGGGTGCTGCTACCAGAAAAAGGCCTTTGATGGTTTTGCATCCCGCTTTTTTTAAGAGGTCAATAGTAGCGATAAGGGTTCCCCCTGTTGCCAGCATGGGATCAAGGATCAAGGCAATTCTCTTTTCCATGGAACTGGCGGTTTTAACATAATACTGCACCGGCTTTAAGGTCTCTTCATTCCTGTAAAATCCGACCACGCTGACCTTGGCAGATGGTATAAGATCAAATACACCATCCATCATTCCAACCCCGGCTCTTAAAATGGGAACAACGGTAATTTTTTTCCCTTTTATTTTTTCGACTTCAACTTTTCCCGCCCACCCCTGGATCACCTTTTTTTCCGTGACAAGGTCTTTTGTGGCTTCATAGGTCAAAAGTCTTGCAACCTCCGAAGACAGGTCCCTGAAATCTTTTGTGCTGATGTCTTTTTGACGCATTAACCCTAATTTATGTTTTATAAGAGGATGATCTGCTACGAATACTGTCATGCTGTCTCCTTTTTTCTAAGTGTCCCTGGATAAAAAATATCACTTAGGAAACTATTAAAATCACTTGAGCTAGTCAAGTAAATTAAGTTTCAATGGAAATCTTATATTGAAATATTTTCTTTTTTATGCGCAATAAGGGCAGATGACTCAGACACCTTATATATCCGTTGCAGTTTCCCTTCCCGTGATAAACTCATATACATACAAGGTTCCGGATCATCTGAAAGCATGTTGGTCCCCGGGAATGAGGGTGCTGGTCCCGTTCAAAAACAGACGGGTGACCGGATATATTATTTCCGGACAGGAAACTTGTAAAGGATTCAAGGCAAAAAAAATTCTTGATATTTTAGATGATCATCCCCTGTTTCCAGAATCGGAAATATCTTTTTTCAAATGGATTGCCGGGTATTATATTCACCCTCTGGGAGAAGTGATCAAAGCTGCACTTCCTTCCGGCCTTGACCGCCATGATGTTTCAAGTGTTTTTGTTACACAGCACGGACAGGACCGGTTGAATGCAGGCAGACTTACACCTGGGGAGGAGCAGGTGATTGATTTTATATTGCAACGTCGGGCCTGCACCTTGAAACAATTGAAAAAAAACAGCAAAAATACCACTATCAACGCCCTGATCCGCAGGATGGAAAAAGAAGATTTAATCATTGTCTCAGCTGTATTAAAAAAAGACGGGGCAACGGTAAAAAAAGAAAAGTTTATCCTTCAAAGCGATGAGCCGAAAACGATCATTCGCATGTCAAAAAAACGAGAAAAACTTCTTTTGCTGGTAAAAGAGGCAAAAGAGATCTCCCTGACCGGATTAAAAGTGCATATTCCCACGGCACCGGCATTAATAAAGCCCCTGGCAGAAGCCGGATATATACAGATTGTTCAACGGCAGGTTTTCAGGGATCCTTTAGGAGAGCCTGTAGAGCCGGATACACCGCCAACCCTGACAATAGAACAGGAGGCCGTGGTCAATAAGGTGCAGGAAAATTTGAACCGGGGATTTAAGCCCTATCTTTTGTCCGGCATAACAGGTTCGGGCAAGACCGAAGTTTATATGCGGCTGGTATGGGATGTGATCGAAAAGGGGAAAAGCGCCATTGTGCTTGTGCCGGAAATATCTCTGATTTCCCAGACGGAAAGACGCTTCAGGGCAAGATTTGGGAAAAAAATTGCCGTAATTCATTCTGCCTTAACCAAGGGAGAGCTGCTGGATCAGTGGCGCAAAATTGCCTTAAAAAAAGTAAAAATTGTCATCGGAGCAAGGTCTGCTGTTTTTGCGCCGTTTGAAAATATCGGGATCATTGTTGTGGATGAGGAGCATGACACCTCTTACAAGCAGGAGACCGGTTTAAGATACAATGCAAGAGATATCGCCGTTGTCCGCGGCAAAATGAATGACTGCCCGGTTATTCTGGGATCGGCAACCCCTTCTGTTCAATCCTATCAGAATGTTGTTTTAAAAAGGTTCGAAGAATTAAAACTTGAAACACGGATCAACCGGCATCCATTGCCTGAGATAACTCTTGTGGATCTGAAAAAATATAAGGATGTCCGGGGGTATGACAGGATCATAACGCCGGAGCTTTCAAAAGAGATTAGAACCTGCCTTGATAAAGGAAACCAGGCATTAATTTTTTTGAACAGACGGGGGTTTGCCACTTTTCCGGTTTGCAGGGATTGCGGGAAATCTTTGTCTTGTAAATATTGCGATATAACCATGACCCTTCATAAAGGCCACAATGAATATCGATGTCATCTTTGCGGGTATGCTCGGCCCATAACCGTTAAATGCCCGGAGTGCGGGTCTTCAAAAATAAAACCATTGGGGTTTGGTACTGAAAAAGTGGAATCCATGCTCAAAGCTCTGTTCCCGGATGCCAGACTTGTCAGGATGGATCAGGACTCGACATCCCGGAAAGGGTCTACCATAAAAATCTTAAAAAGCATCAAGAACCGGAATGTGGATATTATTGTGGGCACCCAGATGCTTGCCAAAGGTCATGACTTTCCCTCCATCACTCTGGTGGGCGTGATTTGCGCCGATTTATCCCTGAGTCTTCCGGATTTCAGAGCGGGTGAGCGAACCTTTCAGCTTCTTGCCCAGGTGGCCGGCCGTGCAGGAAGAGGGAAAAGTAAAGGAAAGGTGATTATGCAAACCTATAATCCCGATCATTTTATTATTGAAGCCGCTAAAAAACAGGATTTTCTTGAGTTTTTTCAAAACGAATCCCCGTTTAGAAAAGCATTGTTATATCCGCCTTTTTCGCGAATGATTCAATTGAAAATATCCGGAACCAATTTTGCAAAGGCAAAAGCCTATGCAGCCAATATAGCAGAGATTTTAAAGGCACTGCTTGAAAATGAAAAAAACCACAAAAACAGGGTCCAGATTCTAGGGCCTATTGAGGCGCCCATTCAAAAAATTTCGTCACGGTTCAGGTGGCAGATCCTTGTGAAAAGTCCTTCTTCAGTCCTTGTTAACCATCTGGTAAAATCTCTCTTGACTCATCCGCAAGCAACTCCCAAGTCAGGGGTCCAGCTGATTGTGGATGTAGATCCGTATTTTTTAATGTAGCAGGGGCACGGAAATGTCGAAAAATTTGAATCCAAAAAAATCGTCCATTGTAAATTTTATTGTTTATATATCATGGAGACTTCCTGCTATTTGCTCTGGCGGTATGAAAGCCAGACAACCCCTGTGATCACAAGCAGTGTTCCCACCCCCTGAACGGGTGTGAGTCGTTCTCCCAATAGAAACCAGGCATAGACCCCTGCAAATAAAATCTCAGACATGGAAAGAATACTGGCAATCCCTGCTTGGATATATTTCATTCCCATAAGATACAGGGTAAAGGCGCCAAAAGTGGAAATGGCGATCAATCCACAAAAAGCAGAGACCATTGTCAAGTTCAATGGAAAGGGCTGGCTTGTAAAAGGCTGAAGAGGCAGCAATATGATGGATGCAACACCAAAGGCAATGGCAAGACAGGCAGTTGCGCCGTATTTTGACACCATATTTTTACCGCAAAGAATCCAGCCGGCATAAAGAAATGGCACGATAAACCCTGCCATTAGGCCCGCTGTATTTGTCTGTTTTAAAGAAAAGAAATTGATACCCGAAGCCAGGGCAGTTCCCATGAAAATAAGGATCATGCTTACCATTTTTGCCCGGGTCAATTCTTCTTTCCAGAGATAAAAAGCCGCCACTGTCACAACAGCAGGCATGGCTGCCTGCATCACTGTGGTAACAGCAGCGCCGTTGAGCACAACACTTTCATTATAAAAAATATGAAATCCGCCCAGAAAAAACCCCATCACCACAAGCCAGGGTAGATCTTTTCTCTCTATTCTCAAATTCCGGGGACGGGTCAGAAGGGTGAACAAAAACAGCGTGATAAATGCTGCTGTATCCCGCCAGAAAGCCAGGGAGACCGAAGTACCATTCGAGTTCTCCAGAATAATGGTGACAAAGATACCGGACATGCCCCAGGCCGACGCAGCGGCAATAACCAACACCGCCCCTATAACTGATTCGTTTATCTGCCCGAATCGTTCACTCATCAACACCGCCATTGAGATTACACATTTTTACAGTTTTTCAGTCAATACCGGGACCACATCAAAGATATCTCCCACAATGCCATAATCACACTTGGAAAAAATGGGCGCATCCTTGTCTTCATTAATCGCCACAATGACCTTTGACGTCTTCATCCCTGCAAAATGCTGAACTGCACCGGAAACCCCACAGGCAATGTAGAGTTTAGGGCTAACGGTTTTACCGGTCTGACCCACCTGCATGGAATGGGGGGCATAGCCTGCATCCACGGCAGCTCTGGAAGCGCCTACAGCGGCACCCAGTTTTTGGGCACAGGCTTCAAGCATTTTATAATTTTCAGCAGCCTTAATGGCCCGGCCGCCGGTGATAATAACAGGAGCTTCGGTCAAATCCAGTTTGCCTTCATCATCCTTTTTAATTTCCACAATTTTAATCAATTCCGGATCTGTCACATCAGCCATAAACTCTGTGAGCTCTCCTGCTGCCGGTGATGCCGCAGGCTCAATGGAATTGGGACGAAGGGTACACAAAAGGACCGATCCGTTCATTTTAAGTGTGGCAAAGGTTTTACCTGAAAAATGTGATTTCTTCACTATTTTCTCAGCAATATTGATCTGCACACAATCTGATACCAGGGGTTCATCCAGAATAGCGGCAAGTCTTGCAAACAAATCCCTGCCCGTTGCACTGGCTGTTCCCAGAAGGGTTTCAAAATTATATTCCTTTACGACTGCTGCAAGTATTTCAGCCTGCAGATCCGGGCTGGCTGAAAAATCATCTGATGCGGTAACACTCACAATTTTAGCTGCGCCATATTCTGCCAGTTTGTCTTTGACAGCAGAGGCATTGCCCAGTACCAATGCAGTGATCTCCTGTCCTGCCGCAGCCGTCATCACCCCTAAGCTGGTCTCTTTTACCGTATTATTTTCAATTTCAATTAAAACGCCTGTTTTTTGGGCCATATCCTTATTCTCCTTATAATACCTTTTCATCCTCTGTAAGGATTCTGACAAGTTCAGTCACCTGATCGTCCACAGATCCCGTAAGCATTTTTGCACCGGATCTTTCCGGCACAGTTTCAAGTTTTTCAATGACCACTTGTCCCTGGGATGCATCAATACCCAGTTCGGAAAGATCCATTTCTTTGATCTCTTTTTTCTTGGCTTTCATGATGTCAGGGAATTTAGGATAACGGGGTTCGTTCAATCCTTTTGTCGCCCCGATCACACAGGGAAGATTCATTTCAATGACCTGTTTTTCTCCACCATCGGTTTCCCTTTCAGCAATGGCTTTACTGCCGTCAATGGTCAGAGTAGAAACTTCATTGACAATGGGCAGACCAAGAGATCTGGCCAGGCGGTACTGAGTCTGAAAACTCTCTGTATCCACAGATCCTTTTCCTGTAAAAATGATATCCGGCAATCCGTCCTGTTCCATAACAGCTTTCAACGCCCGAGCAGTTAAACTGCTGTCCAGAAACTGACTGTCGGTTTTTACAAGGATAGCTCTGTGAGCCCCCATGGACATGGCGCCTCTGATCGTTGATACGGCGGAAGCTTTGCCCACGGTGACCACCACCACTTCACCGCCCTGTTTTTCAACCAGGCTGACCGCTTCTTCAATCCCGTATTCATCATAGGGGTTGGGCACAAATTTAATTTCTGAATCTTCAAACCCGATATCTCCGGCAAGCTTTATACTTGCTGCAGTGTCCGGCACATGCTTTACACATACACAGATTTTCATATGATGTCTTCCTTATTATTTAACTTCTAACGCTTCATTTTCTCATTCTTCGGATCATAGAGTGGCATAGTGACAACTTCAGCACTGCGCGCCCGCCCTAAAATTTCCACATCCATTTTTGTTCCGATTTTTGCAAATTCAGGCGTTACATACCCCAGAGCAATACTTTTTTCAACCCTGTGGCCGTACCCGCCTGATGAGGTCATGCCGATCCTTTTCCCATCCTTTAGAATCGGATTGTATCCCCAGGAATCGGAATCTTTTGCCTCTACGACCAGGCAGACCAATTTTTGGGGGAGACCCGTTTCTTTTTGTTTGAGAATTCCTGGTTTACCGATAAATTCCTTATCCAGTTTTACCGTCCAGGCCACGTTGGTTTCAAGGGGAGTATGGTGAACATTCATCTCACTCTTCCAGGCCATATACCCTTTTTCAAAACGCATGGAATCCATGGCATACATGCCGATCAATTTAATATCAAAGACCTCTCCTGCTTCCATAAGGGCCTTGTAAACGGCAATCTGCTGTTCAATGGGATGAAAAATTTCAAACCCGAGTTCTCCCACATAGTTCATCCGGTTGACCCGGCATTTTGTCCGGCCCACATAAATTTCTTTGCTGGTGGAGAATTTAAATGCCTCACCGGATACATCCCCATACACACTGTTTTCCAGAACCTTCCGGCTGTCAGGTCCCACCAGCACCAGGCACCCTATTTTATAGGTCAGGTCATCCATCTGGACAGACCCGTCTTTGGGAAGGTTTGTCAGCATCCAGTGCTGATCATGTTTTTTCCCTATACTGGCAGTTACACAGAAGAATTCCTCTTCATTCACCCGGGTAATGGTCATGTCAGATTTAAAGTTTCCATTGATATCCAGCATGGGGCTCAAGGCAATGGCCCCGTCTTTTTCCGGGACTCTCTGGCAGGTCATTGTGTTCAACCATGATTTGGCCGAAGGACCGGATATCTTTGTTTTGGCAAACCGGGTAAGATCAATAATTCCCACCTTTTCCATCGTGTGCCGGCATTCTCTGCCCACCTGTTCAAAAGCGTTGGATCGTCTCCAGCTAGGTGTTTCGTACAATGCATCGCCCTCCGGCGCAAAATAATTGGGACATTCCCAACCATAATAGTCTCCAAATACGGCATTGGCCTGTTTCTGGTATTCATAAATAGGGCTGGTTCGGTTGGGTCTTGCCGCATCCCTGAATTCGTTGGGGAAAAAAGTCGCATACAATCTGGGGTAGGTGTCTGCAATTTTCTCATGGTTATATGCCCAGTTGGCGTGGGAGCCGAACCGTCTGGAATCCACATGCCACAGATCGATTTCAGGCTCGCCGTTCATGATCCAGCCGGCCAGATAATGGCCGATGCCCCCGGCCTGGGTAATTCCGAAACTGTATCCGCAGGCCTGGAAAAAATTCTTCAATGGATAGGCAGGGCCTACCAGCGGGTCGCCGTTGGGGGTATACGTAATGGGGCCAGCCGTCACATGTTTGAATCCTGTATCACCCAGAACCGGGAATCTTTCAATACCGGCTTCAATCCGACTGGAAATATTATCAATGTCCGGGTTCAGTTCCTCCTGAGCATAATCCCATGGAACCCCGTCCTTTTTCCATTGCTGTCCCTTTTCTTCATACATGCCCAGAATCAGGCTGTTCATTTCCTGTCTCAGATAAATGGATTTATCCGGATCTCGAATCAGGGGCAGCATGGGATCACTTTCTGCAACAGCATTAATTTTTTCATAGAGAATGTGGGTATGGGCAATGGCAATGGAGGGGATTTCAATGCCCACCATTTTTGAAACTTCAGGCGCCCACAACCCGGCGGCATTTACCACAACTTCACAGGCGATATCTCCTTTATCCGTTTTAACAACCCATTCCCCGGATTTCTTTTCTTCAACACCGGTAACAAGGGTATGAAGGTAAAATTCCGCCCCATTATTCCTTGCACCTTTGGCCATGGCCTGGGTAACGGAAGCAGGATCCACATCTCCGTCATCCGGCCAGTAAAGACCGCCCAGGAGTCCGTCGGTATTCATCAAGGGATGCAGTCTACCCATTTCTTCGGGGCTGACATAGCTCACATCCAGACCCAGGCAGCGATTCATGGAATAATAATATCCAAGTTCATCCATACGGTCGGAATTATCGGCAGTTTTAATCGATCCTGTTGTATGCCAGCCCGTGGACTGACCGGTTTCCTTTTCCAGCTGTTTATAAATCTCAATACTTTTCATATTAATCTGGGTGCAATAAAAACTCGGGTGGTAAAAAGAAATATTCCCCGCGGCCATCCAGGTAGACCCTGATGTCAATTCATGTTTTTCAACCAGGACAACATCCTTCCATCCATATTTTGCCAGGTGATACGCAACGCTGACACCAATGGCGCCACCACCGATAATCACTGCTCTTGCATTCGTTTTCATTATTTACACATCTCCTTTTAAACAATCTTTCTTCAAATAGTCGCTTAATTTCTTCCATTAAAAAAGTATCGTAACGCTTTATTTTTAGGTTTTCTGATATTCATGTCATAAAAATAGGAAAATCCCCCGGGGTAATAGATCATCACCAGAATCAATACCAGGGCGTAGACAATCAGGTTCAATCCCGGCAGGTTTGACAGGGAAGACCTGATAATTTCCATAATAAATATAAAGGGGAATGCAATGACAGCGCCTCCCCATAAGCTTCCTCTTCCACCAATATAAGCCACGGCAAGGACTTCAACGGTTTTAGACGTATGCATGACATCCGGGGTGAGTATGCCGTAAAAATGGGCATAAAATCCGCCCAGAACCCCTGCAATGGCGCAGGATATGGTAAAATTAAACACCCTGTAAAAAACAGGATTAATTCCCGAAGTTCTGGCAGCATCCATATTCTGACCAATGGCCTGGAATGCCAGTCCCATTTTAGAGCGTACAATCCATTTACACGTCAGGTATGTTAAAAATAATAATATTACAATCAAAAAATAAAACGGTACGTTTGAATCGGTCTCAAAAATGCGGGGAGTTCGAAGTCCTAAAGGCCCTCTCGTCAACCAGACCATCTTAGTAGCAAGGCCCATAACCGCCAGACCGAAAAACCAGGAAAGACATGCCGCAAAAATCCCTCTGAGGCGCAAAGAAATCATTCCAATAATCAGTCCCATAAATCCTGCAGTAATGCCACCGGCCACCATGGCAATCCAGGGAGATAGCCCAAGATTGATGACTAAAAGTGCCGAGGTATATCCACCGAACCCGGATACTGCCGCATACCCGAAATTTACAATACTGATAAAGCCTGCTGTAAGATCAAATCCAATGCTCATGGCTGCTATAAAGCCACAGTAAATCAGCCATCGAATCAGATACTCCTGATTAAACGGTGGGATAAACGGAAGAGCGAATAATAAGACCAGTCCCAATAATCCTGCCGGTGTCAGGCATAATTTATCAAGCAATTTGTCGAATGGATTCATTTGTTGAATTGTTATTGTATTATCCATATATTCTCCTATTGGTCCAGGGCACCGCGGACATCTGAACCAAATATCCCGCTGGGTTTAAAAATTAAAATCAACATAATCAAGGCAGAAGGCACAACAAAATCCCATCCCGAACCGATATATTCAACGGTAACGACCTTTAATAATGCTACCATGAATGCACCGGCCACAGCTCCCAAGATATTTCCAAGCCCTGAAAGAATCACCACAAACCATGCCAGATATAAAGGCTCAAGTCCCACCGCGGGGTATGACGGATACATAAATAAAAGACTGCCGCCTGCTACCGCCGAAAGTGCACAAGCCAGAGAAATGGTTAAGAGAATAATTTTTTCAATATCTATGCCCACGATCTGAGCACCTGTAATGTCTTGAGATACCGCACGAATCGCCATACCTGTCCGGGTATAAGTCATAAAAAACCAGAAAAGTGCCACAACGAAGACGGCAATTACAAATGCCATGACTCTGTCTCTGGATATGAACACATCTGCAATGGAAATGGGCATACCTGCCCAGTACCCGACAATCCCCTTAAAATCTGCTCCGAAAATAAGCTGATGCAGATTAATCAATAACATGCTTAATCCCACAGTGAGCAAAAAAGAATTCATCACCCAATTATCTGTCGATCGCTTTCGTAAAGGGCCAAACACCAGTTTTTCAGCAATGATACCGCTGATGGCTCCAGCGATAGCAGCACCGATTATAGCGATCAAAGGTCCGATCACGGCCATGAAAGACTCCGGATTTTCACTGATATACTGACTAATGGGCGTAAACACATAATAGGCGGTCAAAGAACCGATCATAAAGAATTCACCATGGGCAAACATGGCAATATTAAGGACCCCCAGCATCAAGGAGAGACCAGTGGCTAGTAATGCCAGCATCCCACCGGTGACGATGGTATTTACAATCAGGTAAGGGCCGGAAACAATAGAGGAAACCACAGCAATCACGATCGTTAGTGTGATAGAAAACCCTGCTGCTGATTGAACCCAGCGTAAAAATTTAGAAACTATATTATTTGACATGAATTTATTTCTCCAAGATTCGAATTAAACGCCAAGAAATACTTTTCTGACATGGGGATTATCCGCCAGATCATGGCTTGGGCCTTGAAGCCCAATTTTCCCATTTTCAAGGATATATCCTCGATCCGTAACCGATAGGGTCTTGGTGACATTCTGTTCCACCAGCAGAATGGTAACGCCCTGATTCTTAAGAACATCTATGGATTCAAATACATTTGCCACCAATTGCGGTGCCAGTCCAAAAGACGGTTCATCCACTAACAATAATTTAGGATCAGACATCATTCCCCGGCCAATGGCCAGCATTTTGCGTTCACCTCCGCTCATGGTACCGGCCAGCTGATCCTTTCTCTCAGATAGGCGGGGAAACAGACTGAACACAAAATCAAGGCGTTCGTTCTGAATTTTTTTATCTTTAATAATATAAGCGCCCATGTAAAGATTTTCCCGGACCGACATATTAACGAATAGATTCATTTCTTCCGAAACAAAGGAAATTCCTTTTTGGGTAATCTGAGAAGCAGAAAGACCTGTAATGTCCTCTCCGTTGAAAAGAATGGATCCACCCATAGGAGATATCAGTCCTGCAATGGTTTTCATCATTGTGCTTTTGCCGGCACCATTGGGGCCTATAATACAGACATATTCACCCTTTTCTATATTCAATGAAACAGAGCGCAATATCTGCAGATACCCATATCCGGCATCAAGCTTTTTTATTTCTAACAGCATAACATCTCCTTTGCTATCCAAGATAGGCTTTGGTAACCTTTGGATCATTTGCCACTTCTTTGGTTGTGCCTTCTGCGATTTTTGTTCCGAACTGGATACATAAAAGCCGGTTGCACACTGCCATGATCAACTGCATGATATGCTCGATCATGAGAATAGAAATGCCTTTCTTGCTGATCTTATCAATAATTCCCATGATATCATTCAGTTCTCCTTCGCTGAGACCTGAAGCCATTTCATCCATGAATAACAATTTGGGATTACTGGCCAGCGCACGGGCCAGGTCCAGACGTTTCAGCTGTACCGTGTTGAGCTGTTCTGCCACAACGGTTTCAGCCATGGGGAACTCCACAAAATCAAGCAATTGCCTGGAATGTTCCATTGGATCCTTAATCGTCCCGGGGTCATTACCAAATATAGTGGCAGTCATGACACTCTCAATGGCGGTCATTTTAGGGAAGGGGCTGGGGATCTGGAATGTGCGGGAAAGACCGCGGCGACACATTTTTTCAGGTGGCAATCCTGTGGTATCGTTTCCAAACATTTTCACTGATCCGGAAGTCGGTGGATTCAGGCCTGAAATGGCGTTTATAAACGTTGTTTTCCCTGCCCCATTGGGACCAATCAATCCCATAACATCTCCCTGATATAATGTCATGGAGACGTCGTTTACAGCTGTTAATCCACCAAATTTTTTGGTTAAATTACTGGTTTCCAATACAATCATCTTAGCCTCTGATTCTTTTAAATTTAAAGATTAAAAGATAGAGGATAACATTGCGTATCCTCTATCTTCATTTATGTCAGGCTATTTTTGCTGGAACTCTTGTTCTTTCCATGAATCTGGAAAAATGATATGACCTTTTCCATTCTGATATTGAAGAATGGGGAAAAAATAGGCATCCGGTGCAACCACCATATCCGGCATGGTGTCTGCGGTATATTTATATTCGTTCATGATGATGGCACCATCTTTTTTACCATAGGTGAGTTTACCGGTGTTGACTTCTTCTACCATGGTTTTATGAATGGTTTCTTTGTCAAGTGTTCCATGGAGTTCATTGGTTCTCTGGAGAAGTTTAATAAACATCCGGATACCGTCATAGGACAGTCCCCCGGCTGACGGGCTGGGGTTGAACCCGTATTTTGCCTTAACATCTTTTGCCCACATCTTTGCTTCGGGGGTGGTCAGCTGGGGAATACTGTCAAGAACATAATTTGACGCAGGGCCTGTCATCTTGTACCAGTCACCGATCCAGCCAAGGCCGGAAGCAACAATTACACTTTTAAGACCCACTTCAACACTTTGCTTAACAAATGCAGTAAGTGGCGGAGCAGATGCGGAAGTACCGGCAAGAAGCTCCACGCCTGCTCTTTTGAATTTTGAAAGAAGGGGATAAAAATCGGTCTGGGTGATAGGGAAATATTCTTCTGAATAAATCTCCCATCCACTATCCAGAAGGGCTTTCTTATAAGCACCACCCGCGCTGCGTCCCCAATCTGTATCTTCGCCGTAAATGGCAGCCAGTTTCTTTTTGGGTTTAAATGTTCCGGCTTCAATAGCCTTGTTTATGGCAATAATAAAGTTTTTTTCAAGTTTTGCAGGTACGGGCCACCCTTTACCTCCCCAATAGGAGTATTTTTCAGGGTCTGCCTGCCATTTTTCATTCACGACTTCAGACGCACCAAATCCAAACATATGGGGGACTTTATATTGAGCAGCCACATCCATAACGGCAATCGCAACAGAAGAATGCCAATTCAATACACCGGCCTGAATACCCTTACCTTCAACTGCTTCTGCGTAGGCTCCGGATGCTTTTGCCGGATCTGACTGAGAATCCACCCAAACCACTTCAATTTTGTAATCACCTACTGTGTAATTAATGGTATCCATTGCCATTTCTACTGATGCTTTAAATTCTTTACCAGTTTGGGCTGAAGGACCGGTAAAAGGCCCTAAAACACCGACTTTCAGTGTTTTACCAGCGGCAAAGCATTGCCCACCTGCAATAAACAATACTGCAATAACGATGGTAATGATGTGTCGAATCTTTTTTGTACCCATGAATTTCTCTCCTCAATTAATAGTTATTAATGAAATACCCTACACAAACAATTCAACCTTTATTTGAATGCACTTAATATACCAGTCATGAAAATGATTTTTGCAATAAGGTAAAATTTTAACATATTTAACAGGGGGAAACAGCGACAAAATAGCTTTTTTTGATATATATATAAATATTTAAATATTATCTTTTATCATTATATGATTTCACATATCCGAATATATAAACATTTTTTTACAATTTACTGTAAAAATTTTTTACAATTTTCAGTCAACGCTGTTTACCGGAGAAAATAATCCTGCCGCCTGATCTGATATTTTTTCAGTTTATAATGAAAGGATTGAGGAGAAATTCCAAGACTTCTGGCAGCTTTTGCCGCATTACCCAAATTTTCCTTCAGCGCATTGCAGATCATCTGATTTTCACTTGCCGCCTGGTTATCAACCAGGCTTGAAGCACTCTTGTACTGATCTTGTTTTACTATTAAAGGCCCCTGCTTTTTTGCAAAAGAGAACAGATGAGCTGGCAGATGGGTAAGCCTGATGGTTCTGCCACCGACCACCATATTCATTGAGGCTTCAATAATATGTTCAAGTTCCCGGACATTTCCGGGCCAATGATACTCATTGAACCAGTTAAACACGTTTTTGGAAACACCCGACACCTGTCTGTTTAATGCTTGATTATATTTTGAAATAAAATGCCGGATCAGTTCATTTAATTCATTTTTCCTTTCCCTTAAAGGGGGCAGCATAATAAAAACCACCCCCATTCTATAAAACAGATCCATCCTTAATGCGCCCTTCCGGATAATTTCCAGAGGCGGATGCCCCACTGAGCTGAGTATTTTTACATCCAGATCAATTTCTTTTAAAGATCCTAATTTCCTGACCTTTTTCTCCTGAATTACACGCAACAACTTGACCTGAAGTGTCAACGGCATGGAATTCAGCTCATCTAAAAAAATCGTCCCCCCATTGGCACGCTCGAAAAGGCCGCTTTTATTGATGGCTCCTGTAAAAACGCCTTTTGAAGTTCCGAACAGAATTCCTTCCAAAAGATTTTCAGGAATTGCTGCACAATTTATAGGGATGAATGGGTGTGTTTTTCTTGAACTGTGATTATGGATAGACTGGGCAAACAGCTCTTTGCCGGTTCCCGTCTCTCCACAAATCATGATAGAGGAGGGAGAATTTGACGACATCCTGGCAATCCGCACTGCATCACGCATATCCGGGTCTGATCCGATGATATCGGAAAAATGAAATCGTGCGCCATTTTTAATTTTCTTTTTTTGAGGGGAAACATGATCCCGGATAATGGTTTTTTCCAAAAGTTGATAGTCCTTTGAAAAATTAATAGCACCGATCAATTTTCCTGATTTATACAACGGGTAAACATTATTGATAATATTGACTACTTTTCCCAGGCACGTTCGATATAATATTGTTTCATTGATGATTGGTTTGCCGCTTTTCAAACACCGCATGGTAGGACTGGTATCATCGGTAAGCTGGTAAACCTCTATAATTTTTTTCCCCATCGCATCTTCAGGATCAACATCATCAATCTCTGTCTGGGTTTCATTAAAAAACCGGATGATACCTCTGACATCCGAGATGACCACACCTTCATGCATGGAGGATAAAACTCTATAGATATCAATATCCTTAAGATTAAGCTTACGTGTGACCTTTAGGTTATCCATCTTATTCCCCAATTATTTTATCTGCCTTTATATTAAAATATTTTTATATTTTTTCAATTTTGCACTTAGAGATTCTTATTAAATATCTCGTCTTAATATGGAAAGGCAAGAAATATAAAAAAATTTTTATATTTTCAATTTGATTCCGCCATTGTTTTATTTGAAAAATAATACGGTAACTATTTAAAATAAAAGAAGTTTTTAATAAACAATTACCTTCTTAAAAATAAATGGCATGGATCATGCAATTTTTATAAAAAATTAATATTTTACCCAATAACACCTAAACAACAGGGGAAAGAATACCATGGGATTTTTCGAGTATTTTTCAACAAACCAATTAGAGCAGATTCACGAGGCAACACTTGAAGTAATGGAAACAACCGGGCTTTTATTTGCTTATGAACCGGCAAGGGATCTGTTTGCCAAAGCAGGATGTAAAATAGACGGACAGAGAGTATTTTTCCCCAAAAAACTGGTTGAAGCGCAAGTCAAAAAAGCCCCGTCCCGATTTACCCTCTATGCCAGGAATCCTGAAAAAAATGTCGTGATCGGAGGAGATAATATCGCTTTTATGCCCTGTTACGGCGCCCCTTTTGTTAATGATATGGATAAGGGTCGAAGGCAGGGAACGCTTGAAGATTTTAATAATTTTGCCAAATTAGCCTATGAAAGCCCGTATATGGATATCACCGGTGGCATGATGACAGAACCCAATGATATCCCCATTGCCAACCGGAATGCGGAAAGAATCTATTCTTCGATGATATTTTCCGACAAACCGTTTATGGGAGCCGGAACCGGTGCCAAAGATGCAAAACAAACCATTGAAATGGCATCTATTGTATTTGGCGACCATGAAGAAATGGCAAAAAAACCGCCTTTTATCAGTATCCTATGCTCTCTGACACCTTTGGCGTTTGATGACAAAATGTGCGGCGGCATTATGGAATATGCCAGGGCAGGCATGCCCCAGTTGATTTCCTCTCTTGCCATTGCCGGCGCCACAGCCCCGGTCACCATGGAAGGAACC
>Ga0190327_1000072_pt1 | contig 17272 bp, 18 predicted proteins | sample 48720401_MG_FD_161667 | JGI IMG/M metagenome (GOLD analysis project Ga0190327, IMG submission 161667) | Hydrothermal vent sediment bacterial communities from Southern Trench, Guaymas Basin, Mexico - 4872-04-0-1_MG | ecosystem: Environmental > Aquatic > Marine > Hydrothermal vents > Sediment ... | reverse complement strand
AGATACCAAGCGAATAGCAAAAGAAACTGACTCAACTTTACGAAAATCAAATATTTTCATTGCATTTAAAGTCTTTAATTTCAAAAACTATTTAAGTATTGTTATCGATTATTCTAGGTACACTGGAGGAGCTCACGGGATAACAACAAGAAAAGCATACAATTTTGATTTTCAAAATGGAATTCAGTTAAAATTAAGCGATTTGATAAGTAATAATACCAGAAAGAAAATTATTGAAAAAATTAATAAGGTAATAGAAAATAACAAGCAAAGATATTTTGACAAAAAAATTGAATATTTATCTCAAGAACAGTTTTATCTTTCCAAAGAAGGTCTTATTATATTTTTCCAGCAATATGAAATTGCTCCATTTGCTTCAGGAATTCCCGAATTCAAATTTAATTATACTGAGATTGAATTCTTACCTGATGTATCTGATGACTTCTAGAAATCAAATAATATGATATAATGTTATTTTCAAAATAAGGAGGTGATAAAATGAAAAAAAGCCTTGTTTGGATAACGTTAACTTTATCGCTTTTTGTTTTATTTAGTTGTATATTTAATAAACCACTTCAGAAGGCTACTGTTGAAGTATTGTTAACCGACAGTCCAGTAACTGAAATTGATAAATTAACGATTGATATAATAGGCTTTACTTATCACTACGCTTATGAAGATGCTACGGGTAATGAAACAGGTATTTGGGCTACACCAACAAATATAGCCACAACAGTTGATATTTTATCTCTTGCAGGTACAGAAGTATCATGGTTAACGATTGAAGTACCAGTTCCATCAACAATAACTCAATTAAGAATTTTTATTAACGATGCCACTGTAACTGTTAGCGGTGAAGATCCTACTAGTGTAACTTTATCAACTAAGGAGGTAAAAATACCAAAAACTGATATTACAATAAACGATGACGGACAATTAATACTTGATTTTGATGTTTTAAGGTCTTTAAAGTTCCAAAATGGAAACTATAGATTAACGCCTGTCATTCTACCAACATTTAGAAATTACGAAGTTTACCCAATTTACGGTGAAGTCTCCCAAAATTCTTCTCCTGTAAGCAAAGCTGTTGTAGCATTATTTGATTCCGATGATTCGACCTCTTTGAGAATTTCTTTAACAAAATCTGATGGAACATTTTACCTTGGTAAATGGCACGAAGGTGATTACATAATAAAAGTCTTTACGGGCGTTCAGATACCCGAAGATGAACAAGATTTTGATTTAACAAATTATACTGAGACAGCTTCAAAAACTATTGAAGTACCCTTTTCAGATCCTGAAAAAATTCAATTACAATAATTTTTTATCATTGAATTTAACAATATTTGAAAAACCTCTCCGGATTTGTTCCGGGGAGGTTTTTAAGTTAAATTATAGGTTTTCTAAATTTCTAATTTAGCATATACTCCCATATGATCAGATACCCTACCACATTTATCATCATCTTTAAAAACTATCTGACTTTCTAACACCTTAAAATGCTTCGAAGTTAAAATATAATCAATTCTAGCATTTTTATTGAATTTATCTCCTCTAAATGTAGGTTCAGTTAAACTATTTGGATTAGCTTCATAAAAAACATCAATTAATTTTTGATTATTTACTTTTATGCTTATAAATTCTTCATACACTTTACTCCCAGCTTCTACATTAAAATCACCGGCGATTATGAAATTATTAATAGATTCACTACTTATCCAATTAACAAGTTCCAGATATTCATTTTTGAATCCTTCTTCTGGCCAATTAAAATGAACTATATAAACATCAATAATTTGGCTATTAAAATTTATAGATGCTTTTAGAAGCTTTCGAGAATTAAAAGAGTTAACATTCTGAATCTTAGAAACATACTTACTTTTAAAATCAATTATAGGATATCTACTTAAAATACCCAATCCTTCTTCCCAGACATTCCATCCATAATGGGCCCAATCCCAGGCATACTCATAAAATTTTCCATCTTTTAAGAGAAGGTCTCGCAAAACCTTAATGTAATTTTTTTCTCTAATCTTTACACCGTATTTTTCTTTAATTACATCCATATCTTTATGTTGTACAGCTTCTTGAAAAACGGCAATATCAATATCTTCATCTAAAATAAATTGAGTGATTTTTTTCTGGATTTTCTCATAGTTTTTAAAAAAATGTTTGGCATTTTTTGATTTATCAAACTCAATTTCTTGATATCCATGTAGATTTAAAGTTAATATTTTAAGCATAAATATACCTCCTTTCTTTTATTTTACCACTTTCATAACAATATTTGACAAATTAATGCTGTAATATTATAATATTACAGTAAGGAGGTTAAAAAATGTGGTTTACTATTGATTTTTCTTCTCACGTTCCTGTATATAGACAAATTGCCGAAAAAATCAAAATTGAAATTATACAAGGAAATATCAAAAAAGGAGAATTTCTTCCATCCATTAGAAAATTAGCAAATACTTTAGGGGTTAATTTAAATACTGTTTCAAGAGCTTATAGAGAACTTGCCAATGAAGGTATTATTGAACCAGTTCGTGGTGAAGGTTATATTGTTAAAAAAGAAAAAATGAAGAAATTTAATCAAGCACTTTTAAATCAACTGGAAGAAGTTGTTGAAAAGTGTATTAAAGCCGGTATATCACATGAAAAAATATGTAAAATAATAGAAGAAAAAACCAGGGGGGAAAACGTATGATTTTAAAAATTGAAAACCTTAAAAAGTATTATGGAGAAAACAAAGCTGTTGATGATATTAGTTTTGAAGTTCAATCAGGCGAAATATTTGCACTCTTAGGACCAAATGGTGCAGGTAAAACAACAACTCTTAAATGTATTTTGGAATTGAGAAAACCAGACTTTGGAAATATAATTTTAAATGGAACATATTCCTATTTACCTGAAAAGAAAGAGCTCTATCATTATTTAACCGTTTCAAAAATGTTAGATGTTACTGAAGAACTTTCAAAAAAGTTTTCCAAAGAAAATGCGATTAAATTATTAAAAGATTTTAAAATTCCCTTAAATGAAAAAATTGCTAACCTTTCTCATGGGATGTTAACGCAAGTATATGTTTCAATAGTTTTTTCGGAAGATGTTGATATATATTTTTTAGATGAGCCAACTTGGGGATTAGATCCTTTAATTAGAAATCAAGTTCTGGAGTTAATTAGAAACATGTCAAACAATGGAAAAACAATTGTTTATACAAGCCATATTCTTTCAGAAGTTGAAAAAATAGCAGAAAAAGTAGCAATTATGGCAAATGGTAAGATACTGGAAAATGACTTTTTAGATTCAATAAAGGAAAAATATGTGGCGTGTATTACGAATAAAGATGAAGAAATTGAAGGATATTTATATAAAACAACTGATGCCGAAAAAGTATTTATCACCACAAAAGATAAAGCAAAGGGAAAAATTGAACCTGCCACTTTCGATATGATATTTGAAGCAATTGTAAAAGGGGTGAAAAAATGAAAAAAGAATGGATTGATATGAAAGTTAGAGCAATAGTAATTTTTATTGTTATGCTTGGTTTATTTCTTTCTCTGGCCCCTTTACAGAATTGGACAATAAACATATTGGAGGAAAACTCTCAAGCGGTACAAAAATATGTGAATCCGACGATGATTGAGAGTTTAAAGAATTGGGATTTTTACATTTATTCACAATGGTTTGGAAAAAACTTCGGACAATTTGTTCCTATCATAGCTTTAATAATAGCTTTCCCACTATTTTCAAGAGAATATGAAAACGGAACTATTGAATTTTTATTAACAAGGGCTTCTCGAAAAAAAGTTTTTCTAAATAAATTAACTTTGAGTCTTTTAGTATTAACAATTCAACTCACCATCTTATCCCTATTACCTCTTATTTATTCAGTAATATTTTCAAAAGAATTCACCTCAATTTACACATTTAAATTTCTGATTCATTGCTTAATAGGCGGGATATTCTGGTATTCTGTAACACTACTTTTCTCCTCGTTTTTTAACGACCAAGTAAAACCAATTTTAGCTTCAATTGTAGCACTTGGAGTTTCAACTGTTCTAGGAATATTAAGACCATTAAAATTTCTCAATACTTTTTTATACATACTTGGAACATCTATTTTCAATTACAATTCAATAAACTGGACTTATTCAATTGTACTATTAATACTAAGCATTTTCTTGATCATAGCTTCTTACCTTATCTTCCTTAGGAAGGAGATGTGAATCATGAAAAAATTTATTTTTATACTTTTGATAATACTATCAACAACTATTTTTACCAACTCCGGGGTTTTTCAAAATATCGCAATGCAATATTTTAATTATTTATCTCAAGGTGAATATGAAAAAGCAATGGAAATATCAAATGATATCATGAAAAAAAGTGTCAACGCAAAACAATTAGAAGCAATTTGGAAAAATATTGAACAAGTATACGGAAAATTAAATCAAATTTTGAAAGTTTCCTTTCAAACAGTTAATCAATATGAAGTATATACAATAACCGCAAAATTTGAAAAAATTAATCTTAACGTCATAATTAGCATAGACAAAGATGGATTAATTGCAGGATTGCATTTTAATCAGGCCGAAGAAACCAAATGGAAAACTCCAAAATACGCAAATGTCAATTTATTCGAGATAAAACATGTTTTTATTAATTCATTACCTGGAGAATTAACCATTCCTAAAAATGCAGAAAAAATTCCTGCGGTTATATTAATTCACGGTTCCGGACCAAACGATATGGACGAAACGATTGGGCCAAACAAAGTTTTTAAAGATATTGCATATGGGCTTTCAAGTAATGGAATCGCCGTTTTGAGGTATAATAAAAGAACATTGTATCCAGAAAAAATGTCAAAACATGATACTATAAAAGAAGAAACAATAGAAGATGTAATTTTTGCAATAAATTTTTTGAAGAAACAAAGTTTTGTAGATAAAATATATTTGCTTGGTCATAGTCTTGGAGCATATATTGCACCTTACATAGCTTCCACAAACAAAGATGTAAACGGTTTGATTTTACTTGGAACCCCCGCAAGAAATCTTGAAGAACTTATGATCGACCAGTTTAAATTCTTAGAAACAATAACAAAAAACGACTATACCAATTATATATCTACGTTAGAGAAATTAATTAATAATGAGATACCAGAAAACGAGGAGATTTTAGGAGCTTCTGCAAAATATTTTTATGATTTGAGAAATTACAATCCACAGAAATTCATAAAAAATTTACAGATACCAATACTAATGATTTTTGGAAAAAATGATTATCAAGTATCTACAAAAGAATATGAAATATTCAAAGAAATTTTAAAAGATAAAAAAAATATAAAAATAATTTTATTTGACAACTTAACACATCTATTTTCAGAGGGCGAAAAAAGTCCTTATGAATATTTAAAGGAAAATCATGTGAGTGAAGATGTAATACAAACAATTATAAATTGGATAAAGGAGGTTGATAATGATGATAGTAACAACAATTGAACATATTTCCGGCTATGAAATTGAAGAAATTTTGGGATTAGTTATTGGTAATATTGTACATTCTAAACATTTAGGAAAAGATATAGCAGCTGCCTTTAAAACTTTAGCAGGTGGTGAAATTAGATCATATACCGAAATGATGACTGAAGCTAGAAACAAAGCATTGGAAAGAATGATTGATGAAGCTGAGAAATTAGGCGCAGATGCAGTATTAGGTGTGAGATTTGGTAGTTCAGCTGTTATGTCTGGTGCAGCAGAAATGCTTGCATATGGAACAGCAGTGAAACTACGAAAAAAAGAATGATTTCAATCAAACATTACAATTGCTATAATTTTTATTTACAATTATATTTATCGAACGGATAGCCCTTTAAATACTGGCTATCCGTTTTTTGTTACTTTTAATTTATCACTCTTGACAATAGAGTGCTAATGTCATATAATATAGTCGGGAGGTGAAATAAATGGCAGAAAGAAAAGAATATGTAGTAGGTATAGACCTGGGTACAACTAATAGTGTAATTGCGTGGATGAAGCCTGATTCAAGTGTTGAAGTAATACCAAACGCTGAAGGAACTAGAACCACACCTTCTATTGTTGCTTTCACAAAAACAGGTGAAATTCTTGTTGGTGAACCTGCAAAGAGACAATTAATTTTAAACTCAGACAGGACAATAAAATCAATTAAAAGGAAAATGGGTTCTAATTACAAAGTTAAAATCGATGATAAAGAATATACTCCACAAGAAATTAGTGCATTCATCTTAAAGAAACTCAAAAGAGATGCAGAAGAGTATCTTGGCGGGGAAATTAAAAAGGCCGTCATTACATGTCCTGCTTACTTTAATGATGCTCAAAGACAAGCAACAAAGGAAGCCGGTATTATTGCAGGATTTGAAGTTTTAAGAATAATAAACGAACCAACCGCTGCAGCACTAGCATATGGACTTGACAAAAAAGGTAAAGAAGAGAAAGTGTTAGTGTATGACCTCGGTGGAGGTACTTTTGACGTTTCCATATTAGAAATCGGTGATGGTGTTATTCAAGTCGTAGCAACTTCAGGAAATAACCATCTTGGAGGAGATGATTTCGACCAAAGAATAATTGATTGGATGGCTGAAGAATTTAAAAAACAACATGGAATTGATTTAAGAGAAGACAAACAAGCATTGCAAAGACTTAGAGATGCCGCAGAAAAAGCCAAGATTGAGCTTTCAAGTAAACTTGAAACCGATATTAGTTTGCCATATATTACAGCAACAGCCGAAGGACCATTACATCTTGAAATGAGACTAACGAGATCAATGTTTGAATCGTTGACAAAAGATCTTGTCGAAATGACAAGAAAACCAATTGAACAAGCTCTTTCAGATGCTAAAATCAAACCAGAAGAAATTGATGAAATCATATTAGTTGGTGGAATGACCAGAGTTCCAATGATTCAAAACTTCATCAAAGAGATTTTCGGAAAAGATCCTAATAAAGGAGTAAATCCAGACGAAGCAGTAGCAATGGGAGCAGCAATTCAAGCAGCAATACTTGCAGGTGAAGAAGGCGCTCAAGGAAAAGATATAGTTTTAGTAGATGTAACGCCATTAACCTTAGGAATAGAAGTAAAAGGTGGATTGTTCGAGCCAATAATCTCAAGGAATTCAACAATACCAATTAAAAAGAGTAAAGTATTCACTACAGCCGAGGATGGACAAACAGAAGTTGAAGTTAGGGTATATCAAGGTGAAAGACCAATTGCAGCTGATAATATACTTCTCGGAAGCTTCAGACTAGTTGGTATTCCACCTGCTCCAAGAGGTGTTCCACAAATCGAAGTTACATTTGATATCGATAGCGACGGTATAGTACACGTTTCTGCAAAAGATCTAGGAACCGGAAAAGAACAATCAATGGTTGTATCTGGAAGACATCAACTTAGCGAAGATGAAATTAACAAAATTATAGAAGATGCCAAAAAATTTGAAGAACAAGATAAAAGAAGAAAAGAAGAAGTTGAACTTAAAAATAAAGCTGATGATTTAGCCTACTACATTGAAAAATCATTGAAGGAATACGGTGAAAAGATCCCAGAAGATGAAAAGAACAAACTACAATCATTAGTCAATGATTTAAGAGATGCTATAAACAAAAACGATATACCAAAAATTAAAATGTTATTCGACGAATTAGATAAAGAAAAAACAAAAATCGGTGAATATATTTACAAACAACAGCAACAAAATTCTGGAGATCAACAAGCAAGCAATCAATAAAAAATTAAAAATTTAGAAAGGGGAGGTGAGATTATGTTAGCAAGAAGAAATTTCTTTGATCCATTTGTAGAATTACAAAGAGAAATTGACAGATTATTTGAAGATTTCATCTCTCCGACACGAAAAGATTATGCATTTGTACCAAGGGTAGATGCATACGAAACCGATAAGGAACTTATTATCGAAGCAGAACTTCCAGGTCTCAAAAAAGAAGATGTTAAAATAACCATAGAAGATGGAGTTTTAACAATCAAAGGTGAAAGAAAATTCAACAGAGAAGACAAGAAAAAAAATTATAGATTAGTCGAAAGAGTCGAAGGAAAATTTGAAAGATCGTTTACACTACCTGAATACGTTGATTTGGAAAAAATCAAGGCAAAATTTGAAGATGGAGTATTAAAAATAGAAGTACCCAAAAAAGAAGAAAAAGCAAGAAAAGTAATTGATATCAAAGTTGAGTGATACCAAAGCGGCCTAAAAGGCCGCTTTTTCATTTAATACTAAAATTGAGTTTTTAAGTCGAAATATTATATCTAAATTGAAAAATAATAACTTATATAATTTTATGCTTGAGTATGCTTTATTATTCTTGCCTATGAAATTCCCCCTTTCATTGTTAAAATACTTTATGTAAAAGAAAGGGGGATTTTTTGATGGCAACTAAAGAATTTTTCAACATTTCTGAAATTTCTAAAACTAACCCGTTGTTTTCTAGAATTAGAATTACCATTGAAACAGCTTTTTATAGAAACAATGTGGAATTAGTAACTTCGCCTAAAGAAGCATATAAACTTGCCAAAAACTCCCCAGGAACAATTGTAACTGACTGGAATGTTTATAAACCTGGACTACTTGGACTTGACAATGACACAAAAGTTCTTATGTTCAACGATGGAGCAGTTACTGGTAGATACGCAGCTGGAAGAAGAATAATAGGAACGCCAGGTATTGATGAGAATATGTATGCTGAAATTATAAGAGAAGCAATTTATAATAGTAGATATAAAAAAATGTATCACGCAATTTCATTTACAGGACTTTCAAAAGAATTTATGGTAAAAAACCACATTCTTATCCCTAAAGGACATGAAAATTTGTTGTATAACTGGCTTCTTAATTTTCAATATCCATCTTCTGAATATGAAAAGATGTATCAAAGTTCCTATCAATATAACGAGGGGGATATTTATATATTCACTGATCCAGATTGGAACCATCCTAATTACCCCCTCGGATTAGCTATTTTTGATCCACAACATAACTGTGCTGCAATTCTTGGGATGAGATATTTTGGAGAATTTAAAAAGGGAACACTTACACTTGGATGGGGAATAGCAAATAGAAATAATTACGTAGCATGTCATGGTGGACTTAAAAAATTCAAAAAAGAAGACAATTCCTACTTTGTAGCCGCCTTTTTTGGCCTTTCAGGTTCTGGAAAATCAACACTTACCCATGCTAAACACGCTGGAAAATATGAAATTACAGTTTTGCATGATGATGCTTTTATAATTTCATTAAATGACCTTTCCTCGCTAGCACTTGAACCATCTTATTTCGATAAAACAGCTGATTATCCATCCGACTCCATTGATAATCAATATCTTTTGACTATTCAAAATTGCGGTGCTACAAAAGATGACCAAGGAAGAATAGTTCCCGTTATGGAAGATATCAGAAATGGAAATGGAAGGGCAATAAAATCTAAACTTTGGTCTTCAAACAGAGTAGATAAAATAGAAGAACCTATAAATGCTATATTCTGGCTAATGAAAGATCCTGTTTTGCCGCCTATTGTTAAAATTGAAGATCCAACTCTCGCATCAACTTTAGGAGCTGCATTAACAACAAAAAGAACTTCTGCGGAAAAACTTGACAAAAACATTGATCCTAATGCCCTTGTCTTTGAACCTTATGCAAATCCTTTCAGAACCTACCCACTTTCTGACGATTTTTTAAAATTTAAATCATTATTTGAAAAAGGAGTCAATTGTTATATTTTAAATACGGGGTACTTCCTTAATAAAAAAGTTCCAAAAGAACTTACAATTTCACTAGTAGAAAAAGTAATTGAAAATAAACTAGAATGGATTGACTGGTATGAGAATTTAAAATATACAAAAATCGATGGATTTATTCCACCTAAAGATGAAAATTATCTGCACCTTTTAAAAGAATCAATACTCAAAAGATTGAAATTTATTGTTCTGAAAAAATCTAAAAATGGCGGAAGAGATAAATTACCAGAAGAAGCAGAAAATTCTCTTGAAAAATTAATTGATAGCATAAAGGATTAAATTATTCTTTTAAAAAGAAATATACTTGTCTTGATTTAATGATGTATGTCTCGTTTTTAGTTAAAAGAATATTTTTATCTTCAAAAGTAAATCCATCATTTGGAGAGTTCAAATCAGCAAAAAATATTAATCGATAGCCTTCAAGAACTACATATTCTGATTCCGAAAACGGATCAGGATTTACCAATAATAAAACTTGCTGATTTCCAAAAATTCTCTCGATTGCAATCAAATTTTTATAATCTGCCCTAATCAACATATCCCCCTTTGATAATGAGAGATATGTTTTTCTTAAATTTATAACCTTTTTTATGTAGTTAAATAATGAATTTGGTTTTTCCATTTCTTCTTCCACTGATATACCGTCATATGGATCATCATATATAGCACCATCTATATTCGCATTTCCAAACGTAATTTTTGAATATTTCTCTTTTGTCCAGAAAGTCTGACCTACTCCGCTTCCACTTTTATACCATTGCATCGGTTCTCTAACAGGTATGCTCGAAGGATAATCATTCCATTTATAACCTCTTTGTCCTATTTCATCTCCATAATAAATAATTGGAATTCCTTTTAAACCTATTAAAACTGTATTCCAAATAGCAAATTGTGCTTCTGAATAAAATCTAGGATTTCCAGAATTAGAATAAAAACTTTCAAGGTCGCTAATAAATCTATTTTCATCATGATTATCTAAAAACAAAAAGTTTCTCATTAAGCTATCGTCATACCATAAATACCCCGAAAAAATTTGTGAATCTGCTCCTTCTTTGTTAAATAAAATTTGATATCTCATTGAAAAATTTAAAACAGACATTGGTGAAAATGACTTCAAGATGTTTTTATCGCCAGTATAAACTTCGGCAACAATTATTGCATCGGGTTTCTTTGAATATACATACTCAGCCAAGCTTTTCGCATAAGATACAGATTGTGAAATCCCATCATCAAAACCATAACCATATATATTTTTCAATGCATCAAATCTAAAACCATCCACTCCTCTTTCAAGCCAGAAATCAATTGCTTTTTGAATTTCCAATTTTATCTCATTATTTTCAAAATTATAATCGGGCATAGAAGAATCAAAAAGTCCAAAATACCATATTTTCTGACCTTTTGAATTAATTTTCCAATGCCACCCAAATTGATTCGAGTGATCATCAAAAGATAATATAAACCAATTCCAGTATTTTGAATTATTTGTATTCTCAATGGCATCTATAAACACTGGATTTTGATCTGAAGTGTGATTTATTACAAGATCCAATATTACTCTTATTCCAAACGAATGAAGCTTATTTACCATATATTTAAAGTCATCAAAATCCCCATAATCATCTTCAATTGAATATAGATTTATTGGATCATAACCATGATAACTCTGAGCTTCATTGATTGGCATCAGCCAAACAATATCAATCCCCAAATCTTTCAAATATTGAGCTTTTTCTGCTACTCCTCTTAAATCACCTATTCCATCATCGTTTGAATCATAAAAGGAACGCACAAAAATTTGATACATTACATTACTCGTTTCACCAGGTGAATCAGTTAAAAAAGGGGAAATACAAGATGTAAGGAAAATTAAAATAATAAATAATAGAAAAAATTTCAATATCTTCATTTTTTTCCTCCTTACACACTTTTTCAATTATTATATCAAAACTTATTAATGTGATATAATTTCTATGTTAAAAAAGGGGGCAAAAATATGAAAAAATTTATATTAATATTTATCATTTTTGTTTTTAATATGATAGCTTTTTCTGGAATAGTATATGTTCATAGTGTTTCAGCAAATATCCCTCAAAATCTTTTTGAATACACTGGTTCTCGAAGTAACATGATTTATTATTTAGAACTTTTTAATGATGGCGAAGAAAAAGGATACCTTGTATCAGGATGGTTTTTTACCCCTGTTAAACCCATTGAAAAAACCAAAATCTTAATTGAATATGATAACTTTAAGTTTGAATATAACATAGATAATAAAATTTCAAAAATTTATTCCGATATTCCCCTTCATTTGATTATTTGTCCCTCAAATTCAGAAATAAAAATCGGAGAAATCTACTTACCTAACAATGATAATGAGAAGAGAAACACAAAAGATGTAATTAAAAATATTCCAAAAATTCAAGAAATGGGCATTTTTACCTTTACAATTGAAAATGGAGAAGTACTATTAAAAAATTTATTTGATCAAAATGAAGAAATTTATATCTTAATAAATGCGGGCATTAGAAAAACTGGAGGTTTTTCTATTGATATAAAATCATATGAAATAAAAAACAGCCAAATTGTTATCGAAGGAGAGCTTAAAGAACCTTCAAAAAATGAAATTGTTACTCAGGCATTTACTTTCCCTTCAATACAAATAAAAATTGGAAAATTAAAACCTGGAAATTATGTAATAAAAGCAAACATAAAAAATCTAGGGATTTTCACCAAAACAATTGAGATTAAATAAGGAGTGTTAAAATTGATTATTTCAGACAAGGTTAAAAATGCCTTAAACAATAAATTACCAGTTGTAGCACTTGAAAGTACTGTTTTGGCTCACGGCCTTCCTTACCCTGAAAATATCAAAGTATTTGAAGAACTCGAAAAAGTAGTATATGACAACGATTGTATACCTGCAACAATAGGTATTTTAAAAGGAAATATAAAAATCGGCCTGGATAAAGAAGAAGTAGTCGAATTAATAAACAACAATCCAATAAAAGTGGGAACACGGGAAATCCCATATGCAATTGCTAAAAAAATGTATGCAGCTACGACAGTAAGCTCTACAGCATATCTTTCATCAATTTCTGGAATTAAAGTTTTTGCAACAGGAGGAATTGGGGGCGTTCATAGAGGTGAATGGGATGTTTCTCAAGATATAATAGAACTTTCGAAAACAAATATCATTGTTGTTTCAGCAGGATGTAAATCAATTTTAGATATAGATAAAACTCTGGAGTTTCTTGAAACTTTTCAGGTTCTAGTTGTTGGTTATAAAACTAATTTGTTCCCAATTTTTTATAACGGACTTTCAGACAAACCCATTTATTCTGTTGAAAATCCTAAAGAAATTGCTGACATTTTTAAAAGTAAAAACGAGATAAATATTAAAAGTGCAGTTTTAGTTGCAAATAAAATATCCGAGAAATACGTCATTTCTAATAATGAAATAGAAGATTATATAAATATTATTGAAAATGAAATAAAAGCCAAAAACATAAAAGGGAAAGAAGTGACACCTTATATGCTAAGTAGGCTTGTCGAACTATCAAATGGGAGAACTCTTACTTCAAATATAGCTTTACTTAAAAATAACGTTAAACTTGCTTGTGAAATTGCTAAAAACATTTAAAAGTTGAGGTGAAATTGTGAAAGTTTTAGTTGTATCAGATACACATGGTTCTTTATATTACTGGAATAAAATTGAAAATATTTTGCCAACTGTAAATGAAATTTTTCATTTAGGTGATGTTTTATACCATGGTCCTAGAAATCCTTTGCCCAAAGGATATGATCCAAAAAATTTATCTGAAGAATTAAAAAAACACAAGATTAATTATATTCGCGGAAACTGTGATGCCGATGTTGATTTAAAAGTACTTGGCGTTCAAGAAATGCCAAAACAAACGTTTGAATTTTTTGGTAATTACTCAATATTTATGGTACATGGAGAAATAGTTGAAGATGATAATGTAAATTTATTTGAACTTGCAAAAAGTCATAATGCAAAAATTATTTTGTACGGTCATACTCATGTTCCAAAGATTGACAAAAAAGATGGGATTATTGTAGCAAATCCAGGTAGTCTTTCTCTACCAAAAGAAAATAATAAACCAACATATATGATTTTAGATTTTAAAAATAAATTAAAAATTACGATTTTTACAGTCGATGGGGATGAGGTGAATTCAATAGAGATATGAAAAGTTATAAAACAATCTTTGAAATACATGAAAATAAAATTAATATCAATAGATCAATTTTTATTTGTAATTTATCACATGTCGAAAGTATAGATGAAGCAAAAGATTTTTTTAAACGAATTTCAAAAAAATACAACGATGCAACTCATAATTGTCCAGCATATAGAATATTAGAAAATGACAAAATCATAGAATTTTCTTCAGATGCGGGAGAACCTTCTGGAACAGCTGGAAGACCTATGCTCGGTGTACTAAAAAAGTATGAATTAGTTAATGTTGCAGTTGTTGTAACCAGGTATTTTGGAGGAATAAAGCTTGGAATCAGAGGATTAATCAATGCATATTCCGAAAGTGTTGAAGGTCTTATAAAAAATCTAAAAATAGTTAAAATGATTCCTAAACCATTTTACAAGATCAAATTAAAATATACAGACTACGGTAAAGCTATGCAAGATTTGCATTATCGTGGATTTACAATTTTAAATTCTTCATTTGATGAAAAATTTGCCTACATAGATTTAATGGGTGATGGTGAAATTAATGACTATGAAATCATCAACAAAAAAATAAAATATGTTAAGGAGGCGTTGTAAAATGATCTCAAACAGGGCATTAAACATGCCAGCAAGTCCAATAAGAAGGCTTGTCCCGTTTGCTGACGAAGCCAAGAAAAGAGGCATCCAAGTTTACCATTTAAACATTGGACAACCAGATATTGAAACACCTAAAGAATGGTTCGAATATATTGAAAAATTTAAAACAAAAGTTGTTGCTTATACTCACTCTCAAGGAATCTTACCACTGAGAGAAAAATTTTCTGAATACTACAAAAAATGGGATATTAATGTCTCTCCTGATGAAATTATGGTTACAAATGGTGGAAGCGAAGCAATAATGTTTGCTCTTGGTATTGTATGTGACCCAGGCGATGAAATACTTGTTATTGAACCATTTTATGCAAATTATGCTGGTTTTGCAGCATATTTAAATATAAAAATTATTCCTGTAACAACTACACCAGAGAATGGATATAGGATGCCTGAAAAAAAGGAATTTGAGAAACGTATATCTTCCAAAACAAAGGCAATTTTATTTTCTAATCCATCGAATCCAACTGGAGTGGTATATACAAAAGAAGAACTTCAAACAATTGTTGAAATAGCTAAAAAGTATAATCTTGTAATCATTTCTGACGAAGTTTACAGAGAATTTGCTTTTGATAATAAAAAATCAATCTCTGCCTTTGAATTTGAAGAAATTCATGATAGATTGATAATTGTGGATAGTATTTCTAAAAGATACAGTGCTTGTGGAGCAAGAATAGGAACATTTGTAACAAAAAACAAAGAATTTTACAACGCTGCTTTGAAATTTGCTCAGGCAAGACTATCTCCCGCTGAAATCACACAATATGGAACAATCGGGCTTTTGAATTCAAGTGAAGAATATATGAAAAATACCCTTACTGAATACCAAAAAAGAAGAGATGTTGCATATGAGGAAATAAAGAAAATTCCTAGTGTTGTTGCTTACAAACCTGAAGGTGCCTTTTATCTTTCAGCAAAACTTCCGGTTGATAACGCAGAAGAATTTATAAAATGGATGCTTACAAATTTTAATGTTGATGGAAAAACAACTATGGTTGCTCCACTTTCTGGTTTTTATGCTACACCAAACACTGGGTTAAGCGAAATTAGAATTGCATACGTTTTAAATTCAGAAAAAATAAAAGATGCAATAAAAATTATGGCATTGGCCATTGAAAAATTTAACAATCAAAAAAAGTTAGTGGGAGAATCTAAAGTAGATTAACTATTGTAGAAGTTTTTTCTTTTGAGTTTTTAGTTACAACAAGAATATTAACTAGTTTTTTAATATCATAGATAATAGTGCAAATATATCTTAAAAAAAGAATGCCTTTTTAAGGCATTCTTTTTTATTGACAAAATTTAAAAATAAATATATACTAAACATGAACATATATTCATAAAAGAGGTGTATAAAATGGATGAAATGATACCAATTAAACTTGCAGAATTTTTTAAAATTTTAAGTGACCAAACTAGATTAAAAATATTGATGCTTCTTTCAAAAAAAGAGTGTAATGTATCAGAAATTCAGGCTTCTATTGGAACAAGTCAATCAACTGTTTCGCATCAACTAAGAATTTTAAGGCAAGCAAATCTTGTTAAATATTCAAAAGTGGGAAAAAAGGTGTTCTACCAGTTGTATGACAAACATGTAAGTGTAATTATCAACTTTGCAATTGAACATTTACTAGAAGGAGATGGAAAAATTGCATGATCATTCTCATAAAACAATTGATATTATTGGGGCAAAACTAATCTTTTCAGTTATATTTAACTTAATAATTACTTTATCTGAAATAATTGGTGGGTTTCTTTCGGGAAGTTTAGCATTAATCTCAGACGCTCTTCATAATCTCAGTGATACTGGGGCACTTTTGGTTAGTTTCTTTGCAAGGAAAATTTCAAAAAAGCCTAAAAATCAAAGATATACGTATGGTTATAAAAGGGCAGAAATAATAGCTGCAATAATTAATACAACTATCTTACTAGCCATTTCTGCAACCCTTTTGATAGAAGGCACAAAAAAAATTATAAATCCATCTGAAATCAAAACAAGCTTGATGCTTGTAATTGCATACATTGGACTATTTGGAAATGGTTTAACGGCAATTCTTTTATTTTCACATAGCAAAGAAAATTTGAATCTTAAGTCATCTTTTTTGCATATTCTAAGTGATTTATTTTCATCAATTGCAATAATAATTACTGGACATTTAATAGCTAGATACAACATTTGGATATTAGATCCTATTATAACGTTTTTAATAGCAACATATATCATAATAGAATCAATCAAAATTCTCAGAGAATGTTTACAAATAGTAATGCAAGCTACTCCAGAACATATTGATATAAATTTTTTGAAAGAAGAATTGGAATCTTTACCACTTGTAAAAGATGTTCATCATATACACGCTTGGACACTCGATGGACATGATGTATTTTTAGAATGTCATGTTAAAGTTGAATCTTTTGATTATGATAGATGTTTAAAATTGATAAATGAAAAATTAAAGAATTTGGGTTTTAAACATAATACAATACAGTTAGAATTAAAAGAATGTACAGATAATTGTATTGCTTAAAGCGTTAAGCTATGCTAAAATAACTAATGCACGTCTGGGCGTAGTTCAGATGGCTAGAACGCCAGAATCGGGATCTGGAGGTCGTGGGTTCAAATCC
>Ga0190327_1000071_pt1 | contig 17334 bp, 17 predicted proteins | sample 48720401_MG_FD_161667 | JGI IMG/M metagenome (GOLD analysis project Ga0190327, IMG submission 161667) | Hydrothermal vent sediment bacterial communities from Southern Trench, Guaymas Basin, Mexico - 4872-04-0-1_MG | ecosystem: Environmental > Aquatic > Marine > Hydrothermal vents > Sediment ... | reverse complement strand
GGTACCTTTGGCATACTTCATTCACTACAGCCGGTAACATTTAATGCTCACTTCAACAGGAAAGGATTGAACTCAAAATGGGCATTAACTGCAAATGACGTCAGTATAAAATCAGACTTAATGACGACATCTTTTCCTCTTTTAGGTGTTTCAGGGTGGTTCTGTATAGACAAAAATAACAAGCCGTCTCTTGGTATGACATTAAAAGCATCTGATGGAAAAATAATATCCTCGAAACTTAAGACAAAAGCTGCCGGCATTAACATTGAAATCCCGATTTCTTATCCGAATACCGAAAGTAAAATATGGGGAAAGTATTCTGTCCCAAACATTTCATACAATAATCAATATAACTTCAGCACAAGTGGTAAAATTCTTCAAACAGGTTCAAAAGAATTTCAGGTCATCGGGGGAGCAAATTTTAAAACACTGCCGGGTTTGAAAGCCCGGTTTAAATCAATCGTCGGGTTTGAAAAAGGGCTTCGTACTTCCCTGCAGGTTAAGATAAATGATGGAGAAATCTTAATGCCGGATATGAATTTCACTGCATCCGGGATCAACACCACAGTCGATTTTAATGATCTGCTGGTGCTGGAAAGTGTCCCGGGGCAGATGTTGACCATTGATTCAATTGAAATGAATAAAATCAAAATAAATGAAGCAAAAGTTCGATTCAGCATAGCAGATGCCAGCTCCCTTCTTGTTGAAAATATACGGTTTAAGTGGTGCAACGGACTTGTTTCAACGGAATCCATCCGATTTCCCCAGAACAATAATACATATTCTCTGAACCTCTATTGCGATCGGTTGGAACTGGCACAACTTTTAAAACAAACAGGGGCTTTCCAGGCTGAAGGAACTGGCACATTGAACGGCCGGATTCCTGTTCTTTATTCTGATGGCAACATCTCATTTGACAATGGATTCTTATTTTCAACCCCGGGCAGCGGTGGAAAAATTATTATTAAAAACTCAGATATGATAACCTCAGGGATCCCAATGGATAATCCACAGTTTGCACAACTCGACCTTGCCCAGGAAGCGTTAAAGGATTTTGAATACAAATGGGCAAAATTAGTATTCCACACCTTTGAAGATACCCTCTATGTGAATATGGAGCTTGATGGAAAACCGTCGAAAATCCTGCCCTTTGAATATCGAAAAGAATTGGGAGGGTTTATCAGGGTGAATACGTCAAGCCCGGGATCACACTTTCAGGGAATAAAACTTGATGTAAATTTAAAACTTCCCTTTAATGAAGTGATGAAATTTGGTAATAAAATAAAATCAATCTTAAATTAATAAAGGAGAGCGTATGATCAGAAATTTATTCTTCATCGGTTTGTTCCTTATCCTTTTTGTTTTTGCAGGCTGCCAGTCCAGCCACCAAGTTGAAGTAAAGCCTGTTGAAATAAAACCGATCCATATCACCATTGATGTAAATATCAGGGTTGAAAAAGCCCTTGATGACTTTTTTGATGATCTTGAAGCCGCTGAAGACAAAATAAAAGAATAGGAGGAAGTATGACTATACGCAATATTTTTAAACTGCATATTTTGATAATCGTGTGTCTGGTTGTTTCATCCCAACTTGCTCTTGCCGCTGGAATTAAAGAAAGAATGAAACAGCGGCTCCCCGTGATTGCCGATTTAAAAGCAAAAGGTATTATTGGAGAAGACAACAAAGGCTATCTTGGATTTGTCACTGACACAAGAGCCCAGGAAGGGGTTATCGCAGCCGATAATAAAGATAGAAAAATGATTTACACCCATTTTGCAAAACAGCAGAACACCTCGCTGGAAGTCGTTGAAAAAGTACAGGCCAAGCGAAAGGCTGAAAGGGCAAAACCGGGAGAATTCTTCCAAAATCCGGATGGGTCGTGGCATAAAAAGTAAGTCTTATAACCTGTTCCATTCGGTGTTTTATTTAAACTCAAAGCCTCTTTTCTCCAGGAATGCTTTCATGTGAGGACGTGCGGGTTTGCTCATCATGATTGATATCTGACCTGTCCATGTATCCTCTCTGGAAGCGCTGGAACGATTTTGATAATAATCACTACAGATTTCATTGTACTTTTTCAAATCCATATTATCCTCTTGATAATACTCCTCCTTCAGGACCATATTGATCGGCAGCCTTGGTTTCTGTTCCTGTTTTTCATCCGGATATCCAAGACACATCCCGAAAACCGGATAAACATGATCAGGAATTTTCAGAAGGTTACAGACTCTTTCAGGGTTATTTCGGATACCGCCAATAAAAACACCGCCAAGGCCCAGCGATTCCGCAGCAATCATGGCATTTTGGGCGGCAAGGGATACATCTACCGTGGCGATGATAAATTGTTCAGTAAAACCTGAGACCATTTTTTCGTTTTCATAACTACAGGCGCTTTGAGATCTCTTTAAGTCAGCACAGAACACAAGGAACAGCGGACTTGTTTCTACCCAGGGCTGGGGGCCTGCAAGTTCAGCAATCTGTTTTCGTGTTTCCTTGTTTTTCACACGGATAACCGTATAGGCCTGAATGAAATTTGATGTGGACGCCCAGCCGGCCGCCTCAATAATAGCATGCACCTTTTCATTGCTGACGGGTTCCGGTTTAAACTTCCGAATTGAACGATGATTTTTCAATAAATTAATAACCTGATTCATGTTATTTATGCTCCTTTATTGATTTTAGTCCCTCTGATAACGAGTTTAATCTTAAGATACATGAAAAATATGGTAAATGGAATGATCTTATGTGATGATTATAATGAAATCAGCCTTGAAAATGATTTTGAAATAATGATAAGTAATCTTAGGATTAAAACACAAGTCTGATTTAATAAAAGTCAGATTATTATTTATAAGGATAAATAAATGTCAAAGATACAAATGAAAACCCCACTTGTTGAGCTGGATGGAGATGAAATGACAAGAGTTTTATGGCCCGTTATAAAGGAAAAACTCATAGAGCCCTTTATTGATCTGAAAACCGAATATTATGATCTGGGTATTAAAAAAAGAGATGAAACCGATGATCAAATTACCATTGATGCAGCAAATGCCATTAAAAAATATGGTGTGGGCGTAAAAAATGCCACCATCACCCCAAATCAGGAAAGAGTGGAAGAATACAGTTTAAAAAAGCAATGGAAAAGCCCAAACGGAACAATCCGGGCGATGCTGGACGGAACTGTATTTAGAAAGCCCATTCTGGTAAGCAATATCAAGCCATCTGTAAAATCCTGGAAAAAGCCGATAGTTGTGGGTAGGCATGCATATGGGGACGTGTATAAAAATGCTGAAATAAAGACCGAGACAGGCGGCAAGGCGGAACTCGTCTTTACAGATGCAAAAGGCAATGAAACACGGGAAACGATCATGGAACTTCCCGGTCCCGGAATTCTACAGGGGACGCATAATACCAACGCTTCAATTTCAAGTTTTGCAAGGGCCTGTTTCGAATATGCCATTGATGAAAAAATTGACTGCTGGTTTGCCACAAAAGATACCATTTCAAAACAATATGACCAGACGTTTAAACTGATTTTTGAAGACCTCTTTGAAAGTGAATACAAGAATCAATTTGAAGAGGCCGGGATCTCCTTTTTTTATACCCTTATAGATGATGTTATTGCCAGAATGATGAAAACAGAAGGTGGAATGCTCTGGGCATGCAAAAATTATGACGGAGATGTCATGAGTGATATGGTTGCCTCAGCCTTTGGTTCCCTTGCCATGATGTCATCGGTGTTAGTCTCCCCCCACGGCTATTTTGAATATGAAGCTGCCCATGGTACGGTTCAGCGCCACTATTACAAACACCTTAAAGGAGAGAAAACCTCAACCAATGCAGTTGCCTTGATTTTTGCCTGGACCGGTGCATTGAGAAAACGGGGTGAACTGGATAAAATTCCCGCACTGGCTGAGTTTTCCGACAAGCTTGAACAGACTATCATTGACACCATAGAATCCGGATATATGACGGGTGATCTTGCTGCTATTTGTGAACCCAAAGCAGTTGAAGTCCTTGATTCCATCCAATTTCTGGATACTATTGCTCAGCAGTTTCAAACCAGACAGTAACCTGTACTTTTCAACCTGGTCTTTAATAGATAAAAATTATCCATTGACATTTTGAGTATGAAAAGGTAAATAAAATTTAATTTCAGGCAGAAGCCCGAAGAAAAACAAAAAAAATTTAGTAGACAATTTAAACCACGAAGGTCGCAATATCGGTAAATGAATACCGACACCTTTTGTGGTTTTTTTAATTTTAAGGAGATGTAAAATGAAAAATTTTAAGCTGATTTGTATGGTAAGCCTAATGATTTGTTTTTCCTATGGCCTGTCTTCAGCACATTTTGGGATGGTGATCCCTTCTGATAATATGGTCATGCAGGATGATTCAAAGAAAGTTGAACTTCAACTTTCTTTTTCCCATCCCTTTGAAATAGTTGGGATGCCGCTTGTAAAACCGGAAAAGTTTTTTATGGTCAAAGATGGAAAAAAACAAGGTTTGAATGGAACGCTTAAAGAGACAAAAGTGATGAATCACAATGCCTGGAAAACAGGGGTTACCATCAAAAGGCCCGGGGCATATACATTTATAATGGAGCCTAAACCCTATTGGGAACCGGCTGAAGATTGTTTTATTGTGCATTATACCAAAACCGTGGTAGCCGCCTTTGGGGATGATGAGGGCTGGGACAGTGAACTGGGACTGAAAACAGAAATTGTTCCTTTGTCCAAACCGTTTGGCCTTTATGCCGGCAACGTGTTCCAGGGAATTGTAAAACTGGACGGCAAAGTTGTGCCCTATGCAGAAGTGGAAGTAGAATTTTTTAATGAAAATAGCAAAGCCCATGCGCCGTCTGATTATATGGTAACTCAAACGATAAAGGCGGATCAAAATGGTGTGTTTACCTACGCCGCACCTGTTGCCGGGTGGTGGGGATTCGCCGCCTTAAATACATCTGATAAAAAATTGATGCATAATGGTGAAGAAAAGGATATAGAGTTGGGTGCAGTATTATGGGTTAAATTTGAGAAGTGGCAGGGAAAATAACATGCATATTTCAGAAGGTGTTCTTTCGGGTCCGGTATTGGCCTCCGGCGCCGTTCTGGCCATGGTCGGAACGGCAATAGGATTAAAAAAAATTGATTATGACCGCATTGTTCATGTGGCTATCCTGGCCTCGGCTTTTTTTGTGGCCTCCTTGATTCATGTGAATATCGGGCCTTCAAGTGTCCATCTGATTTTAAACGGGATTGTGGGATTGCTGCTTGGATTTGCGGCGATTCCGGCAATCCTGACGGCATTGCTTTTACAGTCGGTCTTCTTTCAATATGGAGGCCTTACCACATTGGGGGTGAATGTTGTAGTAATGGGTGCCCCGGCAGTACTGGTACACTATCTTTTTTTACCCTTGCTGGGTAAATCACCCGGTCTTAATTTTACAGCGGGATTTCTGACGGGTTTGTTTTCCATATTGTTTTCATCCCTTCTATTAGGGCTGGCCTTATGGTTCACGGACGAGAATTTTTTTGAAACAAGCCTTGTCATTATCACGGCTCACATTCCTGTAATGATCATAGAAGGAATTATAACCGGTTTTTGCATCACGTTTCTTTTAAAGGTATACCCTGAAATTATACCAGTGAGGGAAAAATGAAAATAAACCATATCATTATTTTTTCACTTATATTCGCTATGGTTCCAGCAAACTATGTCTTTGCTCACAAGGTCATCATTTTTGCATGGGTTGAAGATGGTTACATCCATACGGAAAGCAGTTTTGGTTCGAAAAGAAAAGCCAAAAATTGTACCATAACCGTTGTTGATGAAAAAGGAGTGGTTATCCATAAAGGGCAAACAGATCAGGAAGGAAATTATTCATTTAAAATTCCTGGAAAGATTGATTCTGATCTTGTATTAAAGCTGGATGCAGGGACAGGCCATCAGGCCAAATGGCGGCTTTCAAAAGCGGACTTAATAAAAGTGCCGACGGCCAAAAATATTAAGGTTGCCATGAAGAAAAAAGAAGACTTGGAAAAAGGCCCGTCTGTTTTTCAGATCATCGGGGGAATTGTCATTATTTTTTTGCTGGCCTTCGGTGCAAAGTTTTTAAAAAGGGGAAAAACCCATAAATGATTGAAGAAAAATTTGCCTATGGCCGGTCATTTATCCACGGGCTTGATCCGAAAACTAGAATCATTGCCTCAATTGCTCTCTCGTTTGCCGCGGCATTGTGTGATAATATTTATATTGCAACAGGCTATTTTATTATTTCGATTATTTTAATTGCCATGGCCGGGTTGAATCCGATCGATGTCATTCACCGGTTAAAACCTCTTTTCTGGTTCCTTTTGATGATCTGGATTATTCTTCCCTTAACCTTTGATGGTGATATTATGTACCGGTTTCATTGGTTTAAAATAACAGAGCAGGGTGTTATATTGTGCTGCAAGATCACCATTAAATCAATCACCATATTACTCATCTTCACCGCTCTGATTGCCACAATGACCGTGGCTTCCCTTGGAAACGGGCTTCATAGGCTTTATGTCCCTGACAAGATGGTCTTTCTTTTATTGATGTCATATCGATACATTGCAGTCATTGAGGAAGAATATAAGAGGCTTTTGCGGGCTGCAAAATTCAGGGGATTTAACCCTAAGACCAATCTTCATTCCTATAAGACATTTGCTTATCTTGCTGGCATGCTCTTTGTCCGGGCATCCGTCAGAGCCCAAAGAGTGTACCAGGCCATGTTGTGCCGTGGATTCAATCAAAAGTTCCATACTCTTGACGTTTACCAGTCAAATAGATTAAACTCGATTTTTTTAATCGGGATATTTGCGACAAGCTTAAGTCTTGTCATATGTGAAATTATGTGGGCTTGAAAAAATTTTAGGGTTAAGAGTGACTGACAATTCCAGTATAATCAAATTAGAAGATATTTCTTATTCTTATCCGGGATCAAATATTAGGGTTTTGGATCACCTGGATTTTGAGATCAACAAGGGGGACAGAATTGGAATGATGGCTCCCAACGGGTCCGGCAAAACCACGTTGCTGCATACGATCATGGGACTTTGTAAGCCTGAATCCGGTACCATAGAAGTATTTGGGAAGTTGTTGGAAAATGAAAAAGACTTTATGCCGGTTCGTTCCAAAATAGGGTTATTGTTTCAGGATTCTGATGATCAGTTGTTTTGTCCAACTGTACTGGATGATGTGGCATTCGGGCCGTTGAATCTTGGATTTTCTCCCCGGGATGCCATTGATACGGCAAGAAATACCCTTGAAAGGCTTGGAATACAAAATTTGGAAGGGCAGGTAACCCACAGGTTGTCCGGTGGACAGAAACGATTGGTCGCATTGGCTGCCGTGCTTGCCATGGAACCCGAAGTTCTTTTGCTTGATGAGCCGACAGCAGGGTTAGATCACAAGGTTAAGGAAAAATTGATTCATATTCTCAATAGCCTTGATATTTCTTATTTTGTCATTTCACACGAATTTGATTTTGCCAAAGCTGTAACAGATAAAATATATTCCATGGAAAATGGTAAAATCTTAACAGACGATGAAATCCATATTCATCATCATGAGCATGTCCATAAACATGGAAAACATCCCCACAATCATAAATAACGCTTAGGTAGATTCATGAAGGATGCTATGCCTGTCAAAGAGATTGCCGGACCTTTGAACGCTGTTCTGGAAATCAACCTGTCATTAAAAACAGTTTCAAAGGTTTCAATTCCCGAACGGTCAAGAAGATTGTACCTTGGGGGGAAAGGGCTTGGATTAAAATTATTGTATGACAGGCTGAAACCGGGAACAGACCCCTTAGGGGAAGATAACCTGATCATCATCATGACAGGTATTCTGGCAGGAACCCCGGCTCCCTGTTCGGGTCGATTTCATGCGGTTTTCAAGTCACCCCTGACAGGGATTATGGGATCTTCTTCCTGTGGCGGATCTTTTGGACGTCAGCTCAAATCCAATGGATGGGATGGGATTATCCTTAAAGGCAAATCAGAAAAACCTGTCACCCTTCATATTCATAATGACAAGGTTGATTTTTTTGATGCGGCAAATCTTTGGGGAAAAGATATTACACAGACTCAGGCAGCTATTGGATCAAAAAGTACACAAACTCTTGTGATCGGGCCTGCAGGAGAAAATCTGGTCAGATTTGCCAATGTGGCCGCAGGCGACAGGTATCTTGGAAGAGGCGGACTTGGTGCTGTCATGGGATCAAAAAACCTTAAAGCCATCGTTGCTTTCAAAGGCCAATACAAGATCGTTCCCCTCTTTAAAGATAGATTTCAAAAGATTAAAAACCGGGCGAACAGATATATTAATAGAAACACCATGTCTTTATTAATGAGGCAGTTTGGTACAGCTGCCAATGCCAATCCGATTATTAAAAATAATATGCTGCCGGTGAATAATTTCACCTATGGCAATCATCCAAAGGCAAGGCAAATTACAGGCGAGGCGATTAAAGAAAATCATAACACAACGCATCATACCTGCAAGCCCTGTTCCATACTCTGCGGACATAAAGGGATGTTTAACGGGAAACAGACCCCTGTTCCGGAATATGAAACTCTTGTATTGCTGGGAACAAGCCTTGGCATATTTGATCCCAATGATATTTCAAGATTTAATGAAATTTGCAACCAGAAAGGGCTGGATACCATATCAGCCGGTGGAACCCTGGCATGGGTTATGGAAGCAACCCAGAAGGGGCTTGTTAAAACAGATCTTGAATTCGGATCTTCAAAGGAGATAGTTAAGGCACTAAACAATATTGCGAGTCTTGAAGGATTTGGAAGACAAATGGCAAAGGGATCAAGAGCCCTTTCAAATCAATTTGGCGGGAAAGGGTTTGCCATCCAGGTGAAAGGTCTTGAGATGGCGGGGTATGATCCAAGGGGAGCCTATGGTCAGGGCCTGGGATATGCAGTTGCCAATAGGGGGGCCTGTCATCTGTCTTCATTTCCAGTCGGATTTGAAAATCTTCTCGGCTTTCTTAAGCCGGATACCATTCGTGCAAAACCTGAGTTTGTAAAATTTTTTGAAAATATCAATGCAGCTGTCAATTCAATGGATATTTGTCAATTTACAGGGTACGGCTTGACCCTTGAAACGATATTACCAAGGATAACACCCCATTTGGTTTTAAACCTCATAATGCAAAATATTCCAATAATTGCCATAGCGTTGATTGATTTTTCATTATATCCAAAACTTTTTTCTGCGGCCTCTGGCATTGACCTGTCTTCAAAACAATTTTTAGAGGCAGGTGAGAGAATTCATATTCTTGAACGTCTTATGAATACAAACGAAGGCATCCGGAAATCTGATGATACTTTGCCTGAAAGACTCCTTCTGGAACCTCAGAAAGATGATCCCCAAAAAAGACTTGTTCCTTTGGGACCCATGTTAAAAAGATACTATAAATTAAGAGGATATGATGCTGACGGGCTTCCCAAAAAGTCTTTATTAAAAAAACTTGAGATTGAATTTAAAAACAAAAATATCGGGTCAGGATTTCGGCAACAGGTTTGAAAGTTCTTTCTGGATACAATAATAAATATCTTCATCGCTGCCATAAACATCAATGACATCTCTGTGATTGATCAGTTTTTCCACAATAAAAGTTGTCAGGTACAGGCTTGCAATGTTTGGGTTTGAAATAAGCGTTCTAAAAGGGGCGACCGTAAAATCAATATCAAAATCGTTTGCTTTACAAAGCGTATCCAGACATCTTGCAATCTGATTTTCAATACTGGATTTGGAAACAGTTTCGATTAAACCTGTTTCAATGAGTTTCATGGAGATTTTATTGCTAAAGGCATCTATATTGTCCCGGACGATGCTGATGGTTTTGATTCTTTCCCGTTCTTTGGACGATTCGATCTTAGAAAGAAGTTTTGCTTCTCTGTTCCCCGTATAAAATAGTTTAGCCATAAAATTATCCTTAATTATCAAAAACCATACAATATTAATTTGCATATATATAATAAAAACAGGGTATTTTTCAAGCTAAAAATTAAATGTCCTCGATAATAATCTGGGCTGTATTTGTTTTAAATTTATTAATTTTCAGTTTAAATGCAATTTTAGAATAATATTCAGGCAGATTCTCCGGATTATTGATATTAAAATGAAATGCCTCAACCTGATGCCGGGGAATAGAAGAGGCTTTTTCAAGAACCATTTTTCTGTGCTTGTTTCCAATAATATAAGATGAGGCTACCCGTATGTCTTCACAGATAAATACCGGCTCAGGATTTGCCACACCAAAAGGTCTTAATCGGTCAAGTTCTTTGGCCAGGGTGTAATCGATATCTTCTAAATCAAGAATGGCATCAATGGTCAGGGTTTTTTGAAAATCTTTTTCAGAATAAGTGTCTTCCATATGGTGGTTCAAATTTTGACAAAGCATCGGCAAATTACTTTTTTTTACCGTAAGCCCCGATGCCCTGGCATGGCCCCCGAATCTTTCAAGCAGTGTCTCGCTTTCCATGAGTGCCTGATAGATATTAATATGATTGATGCTTCGACCGGAACCAATGGCATACTCACCGCTGCTTCTCAGTAAAATAACCGGGCGAAAATATTTTTTTGACAGCTTTGACGCCACAATCCCTAAAACACTCGAATTCCATTGATCATCCCATAGGAACAGGAGTTTATTGTCTAACAGGGTAGGGGTTTCAACCAGACGATGTTCAATATTTATAATAATTTCTTTTTCAATCTGTTGTCGTTTTGTATTCAACTGATCAAGAAGAAATGCGGTTTTTTCGGCATTAACGATATCCGGACAGGTTAATTGAGTAACACAGATTCTGGCATGGGATATTCTGCCGGCAGCATTGATTTTTGGAACAAGTTTAAATGAAATGTCATCTGAATCAATTTTTCGAGAATTAATTCTTGATATTTCGACAAGTGTTTTTATTCCAATCCTTGCCCCCTGTTTGATTTTTTTAAGCCCTGCAATACAAAGTACACGATTTTCATTAATCAACGGAACCATATCTCCGATGGTTCCGATGGCAAAAAGATCCAGATAGTCTATAAGATTGGGTTCAGTAATGTCTTCCCAAAAATCTTTTTCCCTGAAAAATTTTCTTAAGCCCATAACAAGAAAAAAAGCAACCCCCACACCGGCAAGAAAGGTTAACCTGGAGGGACAGTCTTTCCTTTTGGGATCAACCACTGCCACAGCAGAGGGCAGGGTGGCAGAAGGCTCATGATGATCGGTGATAATGACATCAATATCTTCAAGATTGGCATCATTGACTGCTTCATGGCTGGTCACACCGCAGTCAACTGTAATAATCAAATCAATCTCCTGAGCCAGGGCCATTTGAATATGATTCGGCTGGAGGCTGTAGCCCTCTTTAATCCGATGGGGAATATACCATGAAACAATTGCGCCCGAATATTCGAGAAAATCGCTGAGAAGTGCTGTGGCGGTGACGCCATCTGCATCAAAATCACCAAAAACAAGTATTTTTTCCTGATTTTTAACCGCCGTAAAAATTCGGTCCACAGCCTTGTCCATATCTTTTAAACGAAACGGATCGGTAAGATGGTTAAAGTTTGGATTTAAAAAGAAACCGGCATCTTTTACCGTTGTAATGCCTCTTGCTGAAAGCAGCGTAGCCAAAAGAGGGTGGCAGTTCAAGTCTTTGGTTAACCGCTTGACAGTTTTTTGATCAGGATCAAAATATTTTAGTAGTGTATCCATTGGTTTATAAAGAATTTATATAAACAAACCTTCCTAATGTCAATTTGTACCTTTAAGAAAATTACCTTGACAATTCGACCCATAGACAATTATTTATTATTTCATGGAAAATAATATTGTTAAGGCACTCATAAAAAAAGGGATAAAAATTCCCACTCCCGAATCCGTCTATGTTTCTGAGGATGTCAACCCCGATAGAATCTCGAATGAAAATGTTATTATTTATGGCGGTTGCAAGATCATTGGGGACAACTGCCTGATAATGCGGAATTCTCAAATCGGATATGAAGCACCGGTGACACTTGAAAATACGTTAGTCGGAGAAAACACAACATTAAACGGTGGCTTTTTTAAAGGGGCGGTTTTTGCCGGCAACAATTCATTTGGTTCCGGCGCACACGTAAGAGAAGGGACTATACTTGAAGAAGAAGCCAATGCAGCCCATACAGTGGGCCTCAAACAGACTCTTTTGTTCCCCTTTGTAACCCTGGGCAGCCTGATTAATTTTTGTGATTGTTTTATGGCGGGTGGAACAAGCCGTAAAAATCATTCTGAAGTCGGGTCCTCGTTTGTTCATTTTAATTATACCCCTCATCAGGACAAGGCCACACCGTCCATGTTGGGAGATGTTCATCATGGGGTCATGCTGAAATCAGATCCGATTTTTTTAGGAGGGCAGGGGGGGCTTGTCGGCCCTGTCAGGATAGGGTATGGCTGTATCACAGCAGCCGGTTCCATTATTCGAAAAAGTGAATTGAAAAACAATCGGCTGTTACTTGGCGGCAGCCTTAAAGATGCCTCCATTCCAAAACAATTTTATGGGTATAAAAATGTAGCCCATATTTTTAATAATAATATATATTATATCGCAGGGCTTATTGCCCTAAAATCCTGGTACAAATATATCCGCCCGCTGTTTATTTATGATGATTTTTCCCAGGAATTGATCAAGGGGATGCAGAATAATTTAGACTGTTGTATCGAAGAAAGACGTCACCGGTTAAAAATTTTTTGTAAAAAATTAAATCTGTCAAAAAAATCAGCCTTTGAAAATATAATGGATAAATTTAAACGGACAGATGAAATTTTTAAAATAGAATGTGAAAACAATCATTTAAATAAAGAGGGCGAAACCTTTGTTCAAATGATTGAAAAAAGAATAGACCCGGTAGAAAAAAAATATATCCCTGTCATTCAAAGCCTGGAATCAGATGAACGTGAAAAAGGCAGTCAGTGGTTGTTTCATATTGAACAGAGAATGATTGAAAAATTAATTATTTGAATACATCGCCCACATTAATTTAGATAACAGGACTAAAAAATGGGAAAACTTTTTGGAACAGACGGAATCAGAGGCATTGCCAACCAATACCCTATAACGTGTGAAATTGCCTTGAAAACAGGACAGGCGGTTGGACGCTTCACCCAAAAGAACGGATATAAAACTGTGATTATTGGGAAAGATACCCGGATTTCAGGCGATATGCTGGAGGCAGCACTTGCGGCAGGCGTTGCGTCAACCGGGGTAGATGTTCTGTTGGCTGGTGTCATCCCGACACCAGGGGTGGCCTATTTATGTTCTTCGATTAAAGATGCGGGTGCTGGCATTGTTATATCCGCCTCCCATAACCCCTATCAGGATAATGGCATCAAAATTTTTAAACAGGGGGGCGAAAAACTTTCAGATGAACAGGAAAATCAAATTGAAAAGTATATCCTTAACAGCAATAATGTTCCACGGGGAAGTGTTGGAAAAATAGCTGTAATTTCAGATAGTTTGAAAAAGTACTCCGGTTTTTTATTGGCCATGTTTCCTTTTAAGAAACCCGATAAAAAATTAAAACTGGTTGTTGACAGCTCAAATGGGGCTGCATCAAAAATTGCCCGTATGGTCTTTCATGATAAATTGTTTGACGCCCAATTTATATATGATTCTCCTGATGGAAAGAATATTAATAAGAGTTGTGGGTCCCAGCACACACAAAAGTTGCAAAGGATGGTGATCAAAGAAAAGGCAGATATTGGACTTGCATTTGATGGAGATGCCGATCGGTTTATCGCAGTTGATGAAAACGGTACTGAAATTACAGGGGACAGAGTCCTTGCTGTTTGCGTAAAGTTCGCAAAAGAGCGCGGAAATCTGAATAAAAATATAGTTGTAAGCACAATTATGAGCAATATTGGTTTGGGTAATACCCTTGACAGTCTTGGCATTCGCCATATTAAAGCTGCTGTCGGGGATCGCAATGTTCTTGAGGAAATGAAGAGATCAGGTGCTGTCATTGGGGGAGAGGATTCCGGTCATATCATCTTTTTAAATGACCATACAACCGGAGACGGGATACTTTCAGCATTAAAACTGCTTGAGGTCATGATGGAAACGAATCAGTCTTTATCCAGCCTTACTTCTATCATGACGGTCTATCCACAAGTACTCATGAATGTGGAAATAGATAAATCCCGTCCGGATTTCATGAAAATCAAGACAATTGCAGATACAATCAAGATGGTAGAAAAAAAACTGGGGGACAAAGGCAGAGTACTCATTCGCTATTCAGGGACCCAGCCTTTACTTAGAGTGATGGTAGAAGGTCCGGATCAGAACCAGGTTGAACAATATTGTCTCGATATATGTGAAAGTATTAAAAAGGATTTTTAGTGTCCGATCACAAACGGGTATCTAATATAAAGTAGATACCCGTTTGTATTTTCGGTTATGGGTGCTGAAAAATTAGTCTCTGTTGCCGCCAAAAATGAAAAGCATCATGATAAAAAGGTTGATAAAATCCAGATACAGGGTAAGCGCTCCCATTAATGCGCCTTTTCGAATTACCGCACCGGTTGCATTATTGGGGATAGTGGTTGACATGGCTTTCAATTTTTGGGTGTCGTAGGCGGTAAGGCCGATAAATACAACAACACCGATGTAGGAAATGATCATTTGCATGGCTGAGCTCTGTAGGAAAATGTTTACTACAGAGGCTACGATTATTCCAATTAAGCCCATAAACATAAATCCGCCAAGAGATGTCAGATCTTTTTTGGTGACCATTCCGTAAACACTGCAGGAAAGAAATGTCACAGCACAAATCATAAATGTTGAGACAATGGATGTGGCCGTATACGAAAGAAAGATAAAAGATAAGGTTATTCCATTCAAAATCGAGTAAATGGTAAACAGGGCAGTTGCAGTTGAAGCTTTAATCTTTTGAATTCTTGCACTTAGAAAAAATACAAATCCAAGCTCTGCAAAAATCAGCATCATAATTAAGCCGGGAGTTCCATATAGCAGTTGAACCAAGGCTTCATTGTGAGACACATAATATGCAGTAAAGCCTGTAAGTCCCAACCCAATCGCCATCCAATTATATACGCTCCGAATAAATGAATTTGTTTTTACCAGGACAGCGTTTTGTGAAACTGAAGAATATGAACCCATTTTTGTTCCTCCCAAAAGTTATTATTTAATTTGTAATATAACACGAAAGAGGGGAATTTCAAGATTATAATTTGGTTAAGTCCCGAAATAAAGCCTATTTTGGTCAATATAATAGAAAGTTTACATAATATATATTATCAGACCTTGGGTAAAATATCTAAAAACATTGCTTACCCCGGCATATTCTTTTCAAATTCATATTTCAGCAAACCAAAAATTGATGCTTGCATTGTTTAAGCCTTAATTTTGGATGAGTTATCCCCATATATTTTCCACAAGAATTTTATTGTGAAAATAGCGCCATTGTTTTATATATATAAATTTTGGATGGTATTTGGATGGGCTTTACAGATAAATGATAATGGCAGAAAAAAACACAGGACATATTTATACGGTTTCTAAATTAACAAGGAAAATCAAATCTCTTTTAGAAGAGGCCTTTCCTTTTATATGGGTAACCGGAGAAATTTCCAACTATGCGGTCCCTGGTTCCGGTCACTCATATTTTACTTTAAAAGACCCGCAGGCCGCCATCAGTGCCGTAATGTTTAAAAATCAAAAGCGCAACCTGAAGTTTGAACCTGAAAACGGTATGAATATTATGGGTCTGGCGCGACTTTCCCTGTATGAACCCAGGGGATCTTACCAGATCATTTTTGAGCATTTGGAACCGGAAGGCGCAGGTTCCATGCAGGTCGCATTTGAACAACTTAAAAAAAAATTGTCTGACAAAGGTCTTTTTGACGAAAAATACAAAAAGCCGATTCCGTTTTTACCGTCTCAAATCAGCATTATTACGTCCGGTACCGGTGCTGCTGTCAGAGATATTATTAATGTTGCCCAAAGACGGTTTTCAAACTGCCCGCTTGACATTATTCCGGTTAACGTCCAGGGAAACGGATCAGAAAATGAAATCTGTGATGCCATAACCCTTGTCAACCAATATCAAGAATCTGATTTGATCATACTGGCACGCGGAGGCGGATCTCTGGAAGACCTGGCTGCATTTAATTCAGAAATTGTTGCCACTGCAATTTTTGATTCTCATATACCGATTATCACAGGGGTGGGCCATGAAACCGATTATACCATTGCTGATTTTGTTGCTGATTTAAGAGCCCCTACCCCTTCTGCTGCTGCTGAACTTGCCCTTCCGGATAAAAAAAATCTGGTTCAAAGAATTTTTGACTTGCAGAAAAATCTGAATACATCATTGAACAGGAAAATTGTTCTGCTCAATCAGACTGTTTTGTATTTGATTTCAAGATTAAAAAGTCCTGAAACAATTGTGTATGATTTCAGATTCAGGCTTGAAGATGATGAAGCAAGATTAACCAATATGATGACGCATTATATGCAATTGATGAGAATAAATCATTTACGGCTTGACGCTAAACTTCAAGCACTGAATCCAAAAGCGATTTTAAAAAGGGGCTACAGTATTGCAAGGTTTGTTTCAGATAAAAAAGTAATTACAGATTCAGGCGATGTGAAAAAAAAAGATCAAATAGAAGTGATTCTTTTTAAAGGGCGACTGATAACAAGGGTGGAAAAAACAAATGGCTAAGAAGAAAACGTTTGAATCAGCTTTAAAAGAACTTGAAGAGATTGTAAGGCAAATGGAATCCGGAGATCTTTGTCTTGAAGATGCCGTCAAAAAATATGAATCGGGGATGAAGCAGTCAAAATATTGCCTTGATCTTTTAGATAAAACCGAAAAAAAAATAGCCATGCTTACAAAAGACCGTGATGGTAATATCAAAAAACAACCCTTTAAAGATGAATAATATGGCGTTTAACCTCAAGCCATACTTGAAGAAAAAGCAGGAACTGGTTAACCGGTATCTGAACCTTATTCTTGAGCAGTTTAATCAAAAGCATGAACTGATTATGGCGATGGACCATTCTCTTATGGCCGGGGGGAAAAGACTGCGCCCTATTCTGTCAATGGCAGCCGCCCAGGCCTGTGGAAAAAATTTTTTGATCGCCCTGCCCGCCTCTTGTGCCATTGAAATGATCCATACCTATTCCTTGATTCATGATGATTTGCCTGCCATGGATAATGATGAGTTAAGGCGCGGATTGCCGACCTGCCATAAGAAATTTTGTGAAGCCACTGCCATTTTG
>Ga0190327_1000070_pt1 | contig 17421 bp, 13 predicted proteins | sample 48720401_MG_FD_161667 | JGI IMG/M metagenome (GOLD analysis project Ga0190327, IMG submission 161667) | Hydrothermal vent sediment bacterial communities from Southern Trench, Guaymas Basin, Mexico - 4872-04-0-1_MG | ecosystem: Environmental > Aquatic > Marine > Hydrothermal vents > Sediment ... | reverse complement strand
TTCTAAACTCAGGACCCAGGATCTCAAGGGGAGAGAATACAGCATCCAGAAACACTACGGTGCTGTTCAAAAAAACTTCTATAAGGTCCCACACCCTGTCCAGAAAATCATCCATAAACTTTTCCATAAAATAAAACCCGTGGCTGATTCAATCATTATAAAGGTTCAGCACACGGGTTTCAAGGTTCATTTACCCTTTCAAGGGATTATATCCAGATTTCAATCTTAAAAAACCTAAAGAACAAGAAAAACAGTGTAATAGCCAGAACAACTTTTAAAGTCATTTCAGAGAACATTTTCTGCGCACGACTGCCAAGCATACCGCCGGCAAACCCGCCGATAATAATGGCAATGGCAAGTGTCATGTCAGGCAGGTATCCTGCCATGAGATATCCGATAAAGGAGCCGATACTGGAGAAACAGGTTCCGATCAAAGATATGGGGACAGCCACATACATGGGAAGCCCGGCCAGGGTTGTCATGGCAGGTACTAAAAGGAATCCACCGCCAATACCAAAGGATCGGGATACGATACCAATGAAAATACCGAGGAAGGCAAAAAGCAATGGGTTGATTGTAAATTCTTCACCCCAAAATTTAAACCGGTAATCGGTCAAGCCCGATTTTACAGGTTCAATACTGCCCATTTGTGCTGAACGGCCCTCAGCTTTTGCTGCGGCAACCTCTTTATTAAATTTCTGGGTCATGGCCTTGATGTTTTTTCTTTTATTCATGGCCTTAGGCGTCATTTCCATCAAGGTCTTAACTCCCATGATAACCACCAGAACAGCCAGCCATTCTTTATAGGCTTTCATGGGAAGAATGGCTGATACATATTTACCCAGCCAAATGGAACCAATAAAAATACCTGCCCCAAAGGAGAGTCCCACTGGCCATGCAACCCGTTTTTCAACCACTGCATACCTATAAAATGATCCGAGAGGAGAAAACAGTGTCAGTGCAATATTGGAAGGTTTTAATACATTGGCTGCATTAATCCCCACAGGTCCCATGGTGTTGACCACCAACACCTGGAAAGCTGCCATGAGCATACCACCGGCAGCACCGATCATGGAAAAATAGGTTCCCACGAGAATCGCACCGATAACAATCCATAACGGATTCATATACCGGTATCCTTTGGAGAGCCAGAATCCATTTTTCTCTACATTATAATCGCCTATTTTAGCCCCATTCACATAGACATCAAATTTAGTGTCAGGGGGAGTATGCCTGAAGGATTTAAAGGAGGCTGTAAATTCACCTGTTGCTTTATCCAGTTTCACAGAAGTACCTTTATCCCAGTAATTGCCGCTGGACTGGTCACCAATGACGGATCGTGAAAAAATAACCACTTTGCCTTTTCTGTTGCCTTCTTTAACAATGGTATTGATACCATAGCCACTCTCATTCGCATACCTGAAAAAATTCCACTGCTCGTCTGATTTGATGGGTCCGAGCATACCGCGAGCTGTTGCATCCACATCGCTTAATTTCTTTTTCAGATAGAACATGGTGGTGCTGTAAATCCCCTGTCCTTTTTTGAGAAGGACAGAAGGGCCACCAAATCTTTTTTTATCCACTTTACCGAATTTTTCCGGTACATTGGTAATCATGTAATAAAGAGGGGGGATCGCTGTATCCTGGGCGAATCCTCTCTTTTTGGCATCCTTTTTAAATCTTTTAATCTCAAATGCACCTTCCGTGTCTTTGGGCGCAAACATTTCAGTTTGAGCAATAGCGACATATAAATCCTGGCCCGGAGCAATTTTACCTGTAATCTCAACCATATCTCCTGCCTTGTAGGATGATGCTGATATGCCATCCCCAGCAAAAGATCCTGACGCTGTAAACAATAGAACAAGCGTCATCATAATAAAATAGATACACGTTTTCTTCATTTGGTTCTCCTTTTAAAAAATATCATATAAATTATAAATTATAAATTAAAATATCTGACAGCCAGTTTTGCTCCCAGATAACTTGTAATTCCTGACACCGCCATATAAATAAACAAATCCGTTATACCGAGTGCAAAAGCGTTATCCATAAATGACCCTGTAACTTTTACGGCATAATTCATGGTAAAATTTACAGCAATAAAGGTAAGCGCTCCCGTGCCGACTCCCAGCACAAATGAAAAAAGAGGGATGTTCATAATCCTGTCTTTCAACACTTCCACCAGCCGATAGCCTGTCATTGCACCGTTGAAGGCAATAAACAGCGGCAGGATAAACAAAATTTTATCTGTGGCAATAAATGTTGAACAAAAAACAGCAAGGATCAATGATCCGCCGACACCAATGAAAATTGATTTTATAGCTGCAATGGTCATTTTTATATTTTTTCCACTTTGGTTTTTATATATTTTAGTATCGTAGTTCCTCCATCTTTTTCAGAAGCATCTGATTTCATGATACTGGGAGTGTTGATCCCACCAAGTACCTGAAACTTGGGATCGCCTTCAATCCCACGAACATGCCCAAAACCTCCCTGGCTGCCAAGAACTCCTTGCATAATTGACCATGTGGGACTTGCGACCGTTTCCACACTGCCCCATGGGGATTTCAGCCTGACCTTGTCACCTTCAGCTATGCCAAGTTCAATAGCATCGATTTTATTTATCCACAAAAAATTTGTTTCATTTGTTTTCATGAGCTGAAAATTATTAAAAGTTGAAGAATGTTCATGCCCAAACATCCGGAAATTTCCAAAAATAAAGGGATATTCTGTGTCAGCCTGTAGTTCTTTATCAGGTTCTTTATAGTCAGGTAAAGGATCTATACCCTTTTCCTTTGCAACAGGGTTAACAAAATTATATTTTCCTGTTTTACTCTTTCCTGAGCTGCCATATCCTTCCGGACAATTAATACTTCCCCATTTTTTATATTTATAATATTCCGCCTTGTCTGTAATGATGAATCCTTTTGCCTTAAGTTCATCGAAAGACCAGGGGGTTCCCTCCATCTGATTACGGAAGGCTTCTTCAATATTGTCCCATGGAAAATATTTTCCCAGGTCAAGTCTGTTTGCCAGTTCTTTTATTATTTTCCACACAGGCATGGTGTTATACATAGGCGGCACAATTTCGGCATAGTAGCCAATAAAAGCATCGTAAAGCCAGTCAGGTTTTATCTGGCTTTGTTCCAGCCATGTGGCATCAGGAAGAATAACATCACACAACAGGGCGCTATTACACATATAAGCTTCGATGGCAGCCTTAAATTCCATTTTTTCTATGGCTTTAATTGAATCTGCCTGGTTACCACAGGAAAGGACTGGGTCACCAAAATAAAGAATCATTCCCTTGAGTTTGCCTGCTTCCACAGCAGACAGTGTATTGGCTGGACCCCAACCAGACCACATGGTATATTTATGGAGTTTGGGAGCAGATCCCTTGGGGGGTTTTTCCTGTCCTTCTCCCCATGGAGATTTCAATTTTCTTTTAAAAGGAAGAGAGGGTCCTCCAGGGGCATCAAATGTACCGCATAGTCCATTCAAAGCTTGTAATGCCGCAGTTCCATACATTCCATTGGGAACCTGTGCCACTCCAGTCCAGGACGAAACTCCTTTTTTTTCAGCCATGGCAAATTCCATGGCGATACGCTCTATGGTATCTGCAGGAACGCCACTGATTTTGGCTGCCCATTCAGGGGTTCTGGCGATTCCATCTTCAGTGCCAAGCACCCTGTTCTTAAGTTCATCAAAACCATATGTCCAGTCTTTGACAAATTCTTTATCATAGAGTTCATTTTTTATTATGACATAACACATTGCCAGTGCAACAGCACCATCTGTTGCAGGTTTTATGGGAATCCACTCTGTGGCAGCAGCAGCTGTCTCTGATCTTCTAGGATCAAAAATCACCAGTTTTGCCCCATTTTTAAGCGCAGCTTTTAATTGAGTGGTTTTTCGCTGCCCATAGGAAGTGGCAAATTCGTTCATGCCAAAATGAATAATATAATCAGATTTCTCATAATTAATCCACGGTCTCTTGTCATTGAGGTTATGTTCATTTGCCATACGGTTGGCATTGTCACACATGGGTCTGTGGGTCATTTTGGGACATCCCAGATGATCAAAGAGTCCCTCATGTATCCAGTTTATAAAATCATTGCCCCTGAAAAAGCCTAATTTGTCCGGTTCTATGCTTTTAATACCTTTTGCAACAGCATCAAGGGCTTCTTCCCAGCTTGCCTTGCGGAAACGGCCATTTTCTTTAATCAAAGGAGATTTAAGCCTGTAGGGTGAATAGAGATGATTTGGAGATGCAGCACCTTTAGGGCAAAGCCTTCCACCACCTTTAGGATCACCGGGAAGCCCTGAAATGCTTGTCAGTATTCCGTCTTTTAATTTTGCTGTCATGCCGCACAGGGCGCCACAGGTGTAACAATGGCTGGGTATTTCCTTGGCAGGCTCTTCTTCAATTACACCTTCTTTTAGTGTAAAATATGCAGAATCAAGATCCAGAGAGGCACAGGCTTCCATCATCTTCTGGGTGGTTTCTTCACCCCTGGTAAAGCCATCAATCCGCATATTTTCACACATTAAAGCTCCCCGTGTGAAATGGGCAAGAGCTTGATAAAAACCTGAGCTTGCAGAAGTAGTCAATTGATCACAAAAGGAATTTACCCATTTCAGATATATATTTTTAAAAAATTTTATATACGTATCTGTATCTTGTTTTTCAAGAAGGTATCTTAAAAATTCCATTTCAACAGCAATATGATCATCAAGATCTTTAAAGTCAGGATTCTTGTGTACCCCTGCTTTTCTAAAATATTCTCTGAGGGTTATAACCGGCTTCTGCATAAGCACTGGCTTTTTACCTGTGTGGGCAGATTCATATGGAAATGTGGGATTGGCTCCTGCATTGAGAAAAACATCTGCATAATCATAGCTTAATTCTTTATACAATTTTTCCGGATCTTCTTTTCTCAGACAGGAAACCATGACCTCTGCACCACTGGTGAGATCAATGAATCCACAGCCTTTCACAGATTCAAGCAAGCCTTTAAGAAATTGTTCGTTCTGCATGCTTTTAATTAATTTCAGTGATATTTCATCACGATACAGGGTGGAAAGAAATTGGTATCTTTTTGCCCTTGACTCCATATAAATGTTATCCATACTTTATTGCCTCCTTAGCAAAATAATATTCTGATATATTGAACGACCCAATTTCTATATAGCCATAACCATGCCAACTGGCTTGTTACAGACCACAATTTAATTTATTAAAAACATAACTACCCGGAATTAAATAAAATCCCATAATTTTAAATTATAAAAAATACTAAAAATGGCCTTTGAACCGAAACAAATTCGACATCAAATTCAATAAAGCTTGATTATTCGATAACAGCATTGAAACACAAGGGTATTGACTTATCACAGAAATGAATTGTCATAACAATATGGCGCAATAAACATATGGCAGCGCATTTTTTTTATTGCGCCGATGAATACAAAATCCTGTTTGTATTCTTTTGTTTTCAATGCTACCTTTAAAATATCTTTAAGCGATAGACTTAAACCAATGAGCCATAACAGTTTATAAATCATGTTGATTAAAAATTTATTCAGATACTGGACATATCAAGTGTTTTCTCCAGGAACTATTTTGAGGGAAAAATACGAATCCTTTAAGGCTTTGCTGGAATATGACAAGGCTGCCCATGAATTTATGGCAACCTTGGAGGATATCTATTATACCCAGAAAAAATGTGACTTTCAGGCCGTCGTAAAAACCTATGAGCACTTTGCCACTACAGTTTCAAAAATGATTGAAGCGCTTTTAAAAATGTGCCCGTCAAGCTATTGGAGCCTGAAAGACTATTTTAAGAAATTTGATTTTTATATCCGATTTATGCTTGCCCCGCAGGAGTTTGAATTTTCACCACCGTTTATCATCGGGTTTGATAAAACCTCATCATTTAATGAAGCTGTTACAGGCAGAAAGGCATTCGCCCTATCTTGTCTGAATAATGAACTCCACCTGCCCGCACCCGATGGCTTTGTGATCACAACCCATGCCTTTCATTTTTTTCTGGAGGCCAATGATTTACGAAAACCCATTAATGAAAAACTGGCCAATCTTGATATCAGCGACTCCTCGTCTTTGGAACGGACAGCCCTTAAAATTGAACAATTAATATTAAATGCAACAGTACCCAAAGATATTGATGTCGCTGTAACGAGTGCCCTAAACTCCCTTGGACAGGACAATGAGATCAATTTCAGGGTTGCTCTTCGAAGCAGCGCTGTTAAAGAGGATGGAAAAACGTCCTTTGCCGGTCAGTATCAAACCCTGTTAAATGTAAATAAAAAAGATGTTTTAAACGGATATAAACAGGTCATTGCGGGGAAATATTCTGCCCAGGCACTCTTTTACAGGGTCAGTCACGGGATACCGGATGATGAAACTCCCATGGCTGTCCTGGTCCTTGAAATGATTGATTCAAAAGCATCCGGCGTGATGTATACCCGGGATATTGAAGACCCGCTGTCTGAAAATTTATTGATCCATTCAATCTGGGGGCAGGGGGGACTGCTCGTGGAAGGGGAAGTATCACCGGATGTTATCAGGGTATCAAAAAAAAATCCCGACACCATCATTAGTACGAAAATCGCAACCAAACTAAAACAGATGGTTTTAGTGCCGGATATTCAAACCCGGACCATTGATACAGGCCAAGACAAAAAAAATCTTCTTTCCCTTGACGAACCATCTGTTTTAACGCTTGCCAGATGGGGAATTCGTCTTGAGACTTATTTTAATCAGCCCCAGGATATTGAATGGTGCCAGGATAAATCCGGCAAGCTTTTTATCCTCCAGTCCAGGCCGTTGAACCTCCATCCGGATGCAATCTCAAATAATGCAGGACAGACCCAAATCTCCAAGGATAAACTGAATAATAAAATTATTAATAAGATTATTTGTTCGGGGGGAGAAATGGTCTCTCCGGGAACCGGGTCAGGTCCTGTTTACAGGCTTGAACACTTATCACAAACAGCCCATATTCCCGATGGATCAGTGGTTGTGGTCAGACATGCTTTGCCTCAATTTGTTACAGCAATAAATAAAATAACTGCCATTATTATCGATGCCGGAAGCCGTGCCAGCCATTTTTCATCTATTGCCAGAGAATTTGGAGTTCCGGCCATTGTCAACGTAAACAATGGTTTTCATGATCTTGTCCAGGGAAGCTGGGTAACTGTGGATGCAGACAGATGTATTGTATATGAGGGAACGGTAAAATCTTTATTGGAAAGGGCCGCACCAAAAGAGAATTTTTTCAAAGACAGCTCTTTTATGGTCAAACTGCAGTATGTGATTAATTTTTGCGCCAAATTAAAACTGACTGATCCTGAGTCCAGCTCTTTTGTCCCGGAAGCATGCAGATCTCTTCATGATATTATCCGGTTTATCCATGAAACGGCTATGAAAGAAATGTTTTTAATCGGAGATAGAAAAGGCGGCAGGAAAAAAGGGGCAAAAAAACTCATCTCAAACATCCCCATGCTCTTTTATGTCCTTGATGTGGGCCAGGGAATCAAAGATGACCCAAAAAAAAACAATCGGAAGAATGAAAAAAATTTGAGGCCGGAAGATATTGCCTGCGTTCCCATGAAGGCTATATTAAAAGGACTGTCAAACCCGGGAATATGCTGGTCTGAAACCACCCATTTTGACTGGGAGGAATATGACAGAATTGTCATGGCCGGAGGCATCATCAGTGCAGATTCCTCTATGTTCGGAAGCTATGCGGTTCTGTCAAAAGAGTATTTGAATGTCAACTTCAGATTTGGATATCATTTTGCCATCCTGGATACCATCTGCTCTTCTTCAAAAGAAGATAATTATATCCTTTTCAGATTTTCCGGTGGCGGCGGCAGCCTTGCCGGAAGATTTCTCAGGGCCAATTTCATTAAAGAAATTTTAACACGGCTCGGGTTTATGGTCGAAATCACATCAGATCTTATTGATGCAGAGTTCAAGAATGGTTCGTTAGAAACTATGAAAGAAACACTGGATATAACAGGACGACTTTTGGGGGCGACGAAACTCATGGATATGTATCTTAAAGAAAACACGGAATTAGAATTTTTCATAGATGATTTTATGAACGGTCGGTATGATTTCAGATCGGCTGTTAATAAAGGGCTATAAACATGAACGGCCAAAAAATTTGAAAGAAGACCCAATGTCCCCATATCCCATCACATGGATCACAGACAGTCTTGCTGTCGGATATGCTCCCATGTCATATGCTGAACTCGAGACCATAAAAACAAAGGGGATTGATGCCATTGTAAATCTTTGCGCTGAATTCAGCGACCTTCATGACCTTGAAGCATCTTCAGGATTTGAAGTATATTACCTTCCCATATGGGATGAAGACATTCCCAAAATGGAAGATATGGAAATGGCCCTGGCCTGGCTTGATGAAGCTATTTACCTTGGGAAAAAAATACTGGTCCATTGTCGGCACGGGATTGGAAGGACCGGCACCTTTATCACTTCCTATATGATTCGCAGAGGCCTTTCCCTCAAAGCGGCTTCAAAAAAATTAAAATCCTCAAGTGCGAATCCTTCCAATTACGGTCAATGGAAGCTGTTAAAAAAGTATGGTAAAAAATCAGGCATCCTCAAGGTCAGGGAGCCCTCCTTAGAAATTAAAAACAGGGTGGATCTAAGTCTTTTTTTTTCTGATTATGAATCTTTGATTGAAAACATTGATAAAGAAGTTAAAAAACATTCAAAAGAGGCCAATATCCGATGCGGCAGAACAGCACATAAATGCTGTTCTGAATCTTTTAACCTCCAACTGATAGAAGTCCTTTACATCCACTCAAAAATGAACAAACACTTTACATCAGCCCAAAGAAAAACGTTAATAAAAAAGGCTGCTGAGGCATCTAAAAACGGAAACATGTTATGCCCGTTCAATGATGGTTCAGGTTGCGGAGCATATGAATTAAGACCGGCACGGTGCCGAATTTATGGGGTACTTGAGTTTTCAGCAGACAGACGTGAAATCCAGAAGATGCTATTTGAACTTTCCCAAACCGTCTTCTTAGCCTTTTCAGGAAAATTTCTGCCGGATACTGATGTTACGTTTTCTATGGCAGATACAATTTCAGGAAAATTTGTTCAAAAATACTTCCATTATATGTCTGCCATTGAAAAAAAAAGACTGATCCTATGAAGCTTTAAGAACCTGCGCCACCTTGTCTTCCAGTTCATCCTTATCAATGGGTTTCACACAGTATTCGCTGGCACCCAGCTTTAAACACTCCCTGGCAGTCTCTATGGTGGGATAGCCTGTCAGCATGATCACTCGAATAGATGGCGACCTTTTTTTCAATTCTTCCAGAACCTCAACGCCGCTCATCTTTTTTAACTTGATATCCAGAATCGCCAAGTCAACCTCATTGGATTCCACAAACCGGATGGCATCTTCTTCTTCCGTAAAAGGAATAACGGTATGCCCTTTTCTCTCAAGAATCCGTTTAATCAGGTTGGCTGCATCCAGTACATCATCCAGTGCGAGAATGTTAGCCATTTAATTCTCCCTTTTCCGTTCAAACACTATTTAAACCAGAGGGCAACGCAACAACAAATTGTGTTCCCTGTTCTTCTTTATTCCCGGATAACGGGGGTGAGTAAACTTCAATGGTTCCGTTATGCTCTTTTATAATTCCAAATGTAACTGACAATCCAAGTCCGGTCCCCTGATCCGGGCTCTTGGTGGTGTAAAATGGTTCAAATATCTTACTTATATTTTCTTTAGCAATACCTATACCTGTATCTGATATGGATACTTTGATCTCCTTTTGCGTCTTCCCGATCCCAGTGGTAACAAAAATATTGCCATTTTTTCCAATGGCAGCAAAGGCATTGTTCAAAAGGTTGATAAATACCTGTTTGATTTTTCCCTTATCCCCTTTCATTAATAACGGCGCTTTATGATATTCCTGTTTCACCATAACATGATTCAGGTTGAATGTATGTTCCACCACTCCTAAGACTTCTTCAATGGCGTCATTAATATTAAATATAATTATATTACTTTCACTGGAATAAGAAAAATTTAAAAGATCTGCAACAATTTTAGAACAAATTTTTGTCTGCTTAACAATAGTTGCCACATCATTATACATCTGTCCCTTCTTTTCAACATCTTCCAGTAAAAGCTGGGCATATCCAAGGATAATACCAAGGGGCGTATTGATCTCGTGGGCGACTCCGGCGGCCAGACGGCCGACAGATTCCATCTTCTGAGCCTGGGTAAGCTGTTCCTGGACGGCTTTAAGCCGGGTAATATCCCTGCCGCTGCAGACAAGCCCCTTTACCCGGTCTTTTGTTTTTGAAACAGGAATTTTTACCACATGCATCCATTTTGGGCTTTTGGGTCCAGGCACTCTATTTTCTTTAACAAGGGGTATTCCTGTTTCAAGAATTCTTTTGTCCTCTCTATTATATTGTTCCACCTGGTTTCCAGAAAATAAATCATCATTTACCCTGCCGACAATATCTTCCTTGTTTTTATCCAACATTTCACAAAAGGCCCTGTTAACCGAAACATAGCGGCCTTCATGATCCTGTAGGGAAATAAAATCCGGTATGGCATCCAAAATCATCTGAAGCAGGTCTTTTTGTTCGTTCAAAATACTTTCGGCACTTTTCAGATCAGACAGGTTGTCTTTCAAAGACAGGGTCATGACATCAAAGCTTTCTGCCAGGGTCTGAATTTCATCTCCCGAACATCTTTTGTAAACCTCACATTGCTGACAGGAGTCAATTTTTTTGGCGTATTCCCCTTCAACACAGTCTGGACAAAGTGTTCCTACCAAATACCAGCATCGGTGATGATAATTTTTATATGCCGGGCATTCTTTCTGATGGCACTGCATAGTCTCCCAGCAAGTTCTTTTCAACAGCGGAGCAGTTCTGACATCAAGATTTCCCATCAATGCCTGTTCTGAGGACTCATGAAGTTTTTTGATACTCTTTGTCACAGGGTTGAGCAACAAGGTTCCGACGAAACCTGCAATGAGTATCGCTACAATTATGGTTACAACTACATAAATTATAATTTTATTAACCGCTTTTTCAGCTCGTGTTCGAAAAAGACCCAGTCGAAGGGTTCCCAATCGATTATCATTAAGAATAACAGGGATTGCATAATCATAAATCAATTGACCCCCAATATCCAGAAGCTGTATAGATCCTTTCTGGTTGTTCAAAACAGTATTTGCCGTCTTAAGCGCTACCGGGAATCCCTGTTTAAACGTATGGATCAGAGGATTCTCTTCCTCATCCAGAACAAAGGTATAAAAGATATCATCGCCCAATTGTACGGTTTCATCCACCAAGACTTTCATTCTCAAAAAATCCATACCCAGTATGGGTTCCACCATGCGGGCAGAAAGGCTTATGCCGATTGAAATTCCCCGGTTTTTTAATTCTTCCAGCATGGACTCTTTTACGACATGGCTGACCCAGAAAAAAATGACAAGACCCTGAATCAGGAGAAGAGAAAAAAAACCTAAATATATTTTACCACGAAATCCCAACTTCATTTATTTATGTCATCCCTTATTCATCAAGACTTATGCCCACTTTGACAGCCAATTGTCTCACAGAGTCAAAATCCGAATCGGAAGAGCTTATCACCTTAATAAAATCGGCGGCCTCTAATATTTCACGATGATCCTTACGATTAAAATTAAGTTTTTCAAACGCCTGTTTTAATTTTTCCACAATTTTTTTATCCAGATTTTTCCTGGCAGCATACATCCATCCCGGATATGAATCAGATATTGAAATGATCCGTATTTTATTGATATCAATTCTATCCACCACCACATCCAGGGAGCCTTCCCTTATGGTTCCAAAATCATATTTTCCGGTATAAACAGAAAGGACAACCTTTTCCTGCTTTCCTCCAGGACCCGGTGCAAAGGCAATCTCCTTAAAATCCATTTTTGTAATGCCATGATCAATGAAATGACCCAATGGAAATAGATAGCCACCTGCTGATGTTGAGTCCACGGCAATCCATCTTTTATTGCGACAATCGGATAAGGTCTGGATGGATGAATTATCCGCCCTGCAAATAATCTGCCCCCTGAAGCTGTCTTTGCCGTCCATTTCCACAATCCTGGCAAAGGCTTTTGCCCCATATCGATGGGCAATTTTTATATAAACAAAAGGATTGGAAAAAGAAATGTCAATTTTTTTCTGGCCCACCATTTTCATGTGCTGATCAAATGTATCCGGAAATATCTGCTTGATATTCAGCCCTGTTTCTTTTCGCAGATACTGAATAAGAGAATGATGACGGGTATGGGATACGGTATGGGAATATTGGGGAAGATAGGCATAGGTGATAACACCAAGCTCTTCTTTAATTACAATCTGCTCTTTTATGCTTAAATCTACTTTAATGGCAGATTCATCTTCTCCGCAACCCGGGAATAATAAAAAGAGAAGCAAAACCATCCATCCATATTTCACTTTTATTTCTCCTTTCTATTTTATTACCCTGGTTCTATCAGCAGATCAACCATAGCATATAGATAGTGTTTTAGCTAAAAATATTTTTATCCAACGCTGAGCCACAACCCATACGTCAGGCCTGAAATAATAGTGCAAATAGATATGGCTGCCACTGCAAAATCAGGATCACCTCCGATCTCTTTTGCCATGATATAGGTAAGGGTTGCGCTGGGAGAAGAAAGGATGATCAATCCCGGAAGATAATTGTCTGAATGAACAGATAAGACTTTAAATAATATAAATCCAATAGCCGGAGCAACCATCACCTTGAAAAAGCAGGATATCATAACATTTAAAAACCGGGGTTTTAATTTTTCAAAGGAAAGTGACGCACCAATAATCAACAGGGCCAGGGGCAATGCCATCCCCCTTAAAATATCCAAGGCTCTGTCAAGGATCAGGGGCATTGTTAGATTGAAAAGAGAGAAGAAAATGCCTGCCAGGGCAGACAGTATCACAGGATTGCCCATGGTTTTTTTTAAGGTATCAAACATCTGTGGACGGCCTGTATTTCCCCCGCTGTAGTATTGCAAGACAATGACGGCAAGGATATTCTGAAGAATCATTACAAATCCGGCTATAATCGCAGTTTTTACAAATCCGCTGTCTCCCAGATAGTAAAAACCAACTGCAAGACCGATATACCCGAGATTCCCGTGAAACGAGCATTGGATAAACGATCCTTTTGAGGGTCTTGCCATTTTCAAAAACCGGGTTGTTCCAAAAGCAATGACACTGATTGCCACCACTGAAATCAGTGTGATAATAATCACTTCAAGGTTCATCTGGGTGTTTAAGGCGGCTTTTGAAATGGAACTGAAAATCATGGCTGGAATGGCAATATAGTATACCAGGCGGTTACCCTGATTTAAAAAATCCGGTGTGATAAATCCTTTCTGTTTTGCAAATAACCCTAAAAAAATGATGATAAAAATCGGAATAATAGTTGAAATAATATTCATGTTTTACGACTCAATTTTAAATCCCCCAAATTATACTGCACCTTCCAAACATCTTTGGAAGGTGCAGTATAAACTAACGGGCACGCTTATGGAAGATTTTATAAACTTATGCTTCTTTCAGAGCAACCTTATGACTTGTTGCATACAATTTTTTTGCAGCTTCTTGTTTTTTAAGAATGGCAACATCATCTGCATCAATATATTCAAGGGCTTCGACTTCACAAAATCTGACACATTGAGGATCTCCATCACACAAATCGCATTTGAACACTTGTCTGTCAATGGAATTAAACCCCATGGCACCAAACGGACAGATTGATACACAGGAACGGCACCCGATACATTTATCATAATCCACTTCAATGGTATTGAGTTCATCATTACGGGTAATCGCATGGACAGGGCAAACCTTCATACAAGGCGCATCCTGACATTGCTGACAGGCCATGGGGATATAAACACCGTCCATTTCCCATTTTACTACTCTAATACGGCTTCTGGCCGGATTGGAAACCCCGTCATGTTTGACCGCACATACCAGTTCGCATAATCTGCACCCTGTACATTTTTCAGGGTTTATCATAAGGACTTTATCTTTTGTTTCCATGACGATACTCCTTTCTACAGCATATGAGAGGGCTCGTTTTCAATCTCAAGCCGTTTCAGGGTTTCAGGTTTTGGATTGCCCTTTTGATCAAGTCCTTTGTGCTCATAAAATTCATCAATCATCTTAATAAATTTTTTCTTGTCAATCATCAGACCAACAACGTCAGGTGCTCCTCTTCTGCAAGGTTCATCAAAATAGCGATGGTTAAGCATATCGCCTTTTTCAAGGTCCTCTCTTGTCAAACCTTCTCTGAGATTAAAAAGACGTTCTATCATATTGCACCGCTCGGAAATATCCCACAGTTCTTTGGGCGTAAATTCAAGGCCTGTGTTATAATACAATACCTTTGGCCAGTCTTCAAAATTGGGCAAGGTTACACCAAGAAATATGGTATGATATTTACAAATTCCCAGACAATCCACTCCCATATAACAATTTTCCTGCCAGAACACCTGCCAGGCTTTTCCTATATATTCCGTATGCTCAGAGCTAAGTTTTCCTTTATAGGGTACGGGATTGCCGTATATTTTATGCAATACTTTTTCAGGCAAATGGTAAAGATCAATAGCAGGACGACTTCTTAAATGGTCCGAACCCCTTGAGGCTGTTGCAATATTCAGAGCCAATCCCGGGGTCGCTCTTTCATCGGAATGAAGATTACTCATTCCCTTTACCTGAATCAAATAATCAAAAGATTTTTTGCCAAATATTTTAGAAGCAGGGATACCCCCCTGGGCAAGGGCGTCAGCCACTTTACCTTTTCGGTAGCAAATTCGTTCAATCATCTCAAGAACAGCTTCATCATTACCGAATTTAAGATCCAATCCATCGGTATCTTTGCTGGTAATAATCCCTTCTTCATAAAGTTCCATGGCCCATGAAATCAGACTGCCGATCTCAAGATTATCCATGCCATATTGGTCAACGAGGTGATTTCCTGCCAGAACCGTCTCGGCTCTCGGCGTATCCGTTTCCGCACCAAATGCTCCCAGGGATGTATATTCAGGACCTTCATCATATCTGCCTTTGAGTGGACCTGAAGGAATTCTGTATTGAGCTCGGCAATGGACCTGGCATCCAAAACAGCCTGCCATATGATGGGGGCCAATGGTATCGTTGCAGATTTCATCTATGGCTTCCGGTTCAATATCATCGGAATATTCGCACTGGTTATATTGGAAATTTCTGGTACGAACGCCGCCCCAGGAATTGGTCGCCCCCCAGATCATGGGGGTTCCAAGGATTCCCTGGGTCTTGTTTACCTTTGCCGATGTGATCTGATCGATAAACCGTTTGTTATACTCCAGAGCTTCTACCGGATGGGCGATATTGATATCCATGGTTCCCCTGCAGGCAATGGCCTTAAGGTTCTTAGAGCCCATGACAGCCCCCATGCCGGTTCGTCCCCCGGCATTTTTAATCCCGGTCATAACACAGGCAAAGGTTACAAGATTTTCACCGGCCGGTCCAATAACAAGCGATTTAACCTCTTTATCATTCAGATCATCCTGAATCGCCCATTGACTCTCTGTAGTGGTTTTACCCCAGATATTTTGGGCATCACGAATTTCAATTTTACCATTATGGATATAAATATAACTGGGGGTTTCAGCTTTTCCTTTAATCACTAGATGATGAAACCCTGCCCATGCCATCTCAGGGGCAAAAAAACCCCCCATGTTAGCGGAACCCAAAAGTCCTGTAAGGGGAGACTTTGCCATAATATGCGTTCTGGCTGTGGCAGAGGCACAGGTTGCCGTAAGGATACCACCGCTGACAATCAATGGATTATCCGGCCCTAACGGATCACAGCCTTTTTTGGAATGATTCAATAACAAATATGCATCAAGCCCTCTACCACCCAGAAACTTTTTTCTGACGTCAAGAGGAATTGGTTTAACCTCTATCTCTCCGGTGGTGAGGTTGATATAAGCAATTTTTCTGTCCAATGCCATCTTATTTGCCCTCCATCTTCTTTTTAAATGCTGCCTCGGCAATTTTCTTGTTTACTTCCCAGACGGGCCCACGGATTCTTGGAAAATCAGGTCGAATCCATGCAACACGAAATTCACACTTGCAAATCGGACATTTTACATGCTTATCTCCCGGTTTTGGTTCCATCCTGCCCATACAGGTTGGATTGTGGCACCTAACCTTTCCATATGTCCTGGTTTTCCGCAAACTTTCGGCCTCTGACAATTTATTGGAATCAACTGCCATACTGACCCTCCTTTATTACGCTTAAATTTTGTGTTGCTTTTTTTTAAAATTCATAATAATGAACACAAACATAGTAAATATTATTACTATACGGTTGTCAAGCTAATTTTTAGCTATATTGTGAAAAATAAAAGGTTCATTATGGTGAACAATGACAAAAAAATATCAGGCGCCGATTGTTAAAAAAGCATTTATTATCCTGAAAACAATTTCCCAAAGCCCCCACGGATTGAAAATCAGTGAAATTTCAAGCATGCTGAATATCAGCAAAAGCACGGTCCATGGCATCACCGCTGCCCTGGAAGACCAGGGCGCTATTATCCGGGACGCTGCTTCAAAACGGTACGCCATCGGCATTACGCTTATGGAGCTTGGAAAAATAGCCTATGAAAAAATAGATTTTAAAAAAGCTGCTCATCCCATTATGGAAGACTTAATGGAACAATGCCAGGAATCTGTATTCCTTGGCATCCGGAATGGTAACAATATAACGATTATTGACATTGTAGAATCCAGAAAAGACTTTAAAATCACCTCTCCCATTGGAACAACACTTCCCTTGCTGGCCGGGGCAACCGGAAAATTATTTTTATCCTTGATGGAACCAAAGGATTTACAAAAATATTTAAATTCGAATCATTTGATCAGATTCACACCCAATACGATTACCGACCCGAAACAATATGCCACAGAACTGAAAAAAGTTCGAAAAAACGGATTTGCAACTGATGATGAAGAATATATTTCAGGCGTCAGGGCAATTGCCGCACCTGTCAAACGGGAGGGTGCCTATATCCCTGCTATCTGGGTAGTTGGATTCAAAGCTTCCATGACCCGGGAAAAAATACAGACCATTATTAAACAAACCAGGGAGGCGGCGGATAGAATCAGTAAAAAACTATTACCTCAGTCATAAAGGATTTCTCTTAATTCTGCCTCAAAAAAAAGGGCTTTCAATTACATCTGAAAACCCTTGTTATTTCTGGTAGGCACGAGCGGACTTGAACCGCTGACTTCTACCATGTCGAGGTAGCACTCTACCAACTGAGTTACGCGCCTGCATC
>Ga0190327_1000068_pt1 | contig 17584 bp, 11 predicted proteins | sample 48720401_MG_FD_161667 | JGI IMG/M metagenome (GOLD analysis project Ga0190327, IMG submission 161667) | Hydrothermal vent sediment bacterial communities from Southern Trench, Guaymas Basin, Mexico - 4872-04-0-1_MG | ecosystem: Environmental > Aquatic > Marine > Hydrothermal vents > Sediment ... | reverse complement strand
GGGTGGCGATTGATGAGGCGATGACACTCATCGAGAAGGAAAACAGCGAACTTAAAAATGTTTTATCCAGATTGGGTTTGGCATACACCTTTGGCAATACATTTTTAAGTTCGCTGTTTTCCTTCTCGATGAGTGTCATCGCCTCATCAATCGCCACCCCGATTTCCGGCAGCTTGGCTTTGGCCTGCAAATTCTTCCAGCGGGCATCTTTTGGCACAAAAAAGACATTCTCCGCCAAATATTCATCCCTGTCTTCCGGGTCGGAAAATTCATCCTGCTCCAACCGCTCATATAACTCCTGAAAAGAATCAGAGATATATTTCAGGAAGATCAACCCCAACACGACATTCTTATATTCAGCCGCATCAATATTTTTTCTCAAACGATCCGCTGTATTAAATAATGATGCTTCAAAATTATTATTACCGTTTGCCATTTTCTTCCTTCTTGATTGATTGGGGTTTATTCACATAACGTTGAACTCACAGGCGGCGGCTGTTTGCCGTCCTGTGCAGTGGCAGGTTATGTGTTTATTCTTTTTCAATCCTAAATAATTTATCATCTTCAGATAACTTTAGAATAAAGTATTCTTCATGGTTTAATTTATCAGGGAGTTTATCTTTGAGTATCGATGCCACGAATTGAATATTATTTCGATTTACTAAGTCAGCGATTTTAACCAATTGATTGTCATGCATAAGTTCTTTCTTGTCGTTTAGTAGAAAATGCATACAAGGAATATTCTCTTCATCAGCAAAAAATGTGTATGCGATATCAAAACAAGATATTTCTCCTTGTTTTTTCCCAGAGCTAAAGTTCAGGTTAAAAGCACTGAATTTATATAATCTTTGCCCTTTTCTATTGGTTACCTTATCGTATTTTAATGCGTATTGTTCGCCATATAAAACGTTCGAAGTAGAAGCAAAATATTTATTAAACTTATTTAGCTGAAGTTTGACAGTATTTTCAAAATCATCAGAAAAAAGCTCGTTATCTATCAATTCAAGTTCTTCGTTATAAGATTTAAGATTATTTTCAACTTCTGTCAGTTGCTGAATTGTACTCTCGTATTCACCTTTGTTTCTATATTTGTCATTAAGTTCAACAATCAGGCTTTCCAGCTCTTCGAAAGAGTCACTTTTAGAAATAATAGCTGAAAGTTCCGCTTCTTTTTTAAGTAACCCTTTCAATGCCATATTTTTTTCGTCAATTCTTTTTAAGAGGGTTGGAAGTTCTTTTGTGATATAGCTTACTTTTTCTTTAATTATTTGGTTATGGTACTGCACCATATCTTCAAAAGACTTCTGAATTGAAGTTATATTAATTTTGGCTTGGTTATATATTATTTGAAGCTGTTGCAAATCTATATTTGAAGCACTTGAGGACAAATCCTTTTCAGTTTCATGAATTAAGTCTTTCCTTATATTTAACTTACTAATTTCAGAGCTTTGCAAGTTTATCTGGTATTTCAGTTGATTTAATTCTTCTAAATCTGCCTCGAAATGTTCATTAATGTTTAAGTTCGCTTTTTTCTTGTTTAATGTTTCTATCTCAAATTCAATCAAAGATAATGCTGCTTCATATGCAGATTTTGTTTGAATTTTTTCTAAACGTTTTTTAAAGCTGTCTTCTTGCTTAATTTTTTGGAGTATTTCTTGTTTATTATTTCCTTTGGTAAACTCACAGCCCAAAAGAAATAAATATAGAGTTTCGTATTCTGCATCTGTTGTATATTTATCAAGCGTTTTAAGAGTATTATTAATACTTAAATCTTTATAGCGAATGTTGTGCGATATGATTTGTCTAAAAGTTGGTTTTTGGGCTGTATGTTCAGGAAAAAATAGTTCTTTTAATTTTGGTTCAAATTCATCTTCTATATATTTTTCACCATTGATTCTTCGTATTATTTTACTTCGAGACAGAAAATTACGCTCAATAGTAAAAGTTTGAGCATTCTCGTCATTCAAATTTTCAGTAATGCATAATGTAATCAGAATAGTATTCGTGACTAAGAAATCTTTTACTAATTTATATATTTCTTTTTTAGATTCAGGGTCTTCATAAATAATTTTTGGATTTGCACCCAAACAAAAATCGATTAGTTTCAGTACCGTAGTTTTGCCTACGTTATTTCCTGTAATCTGTCCTTCACTTTCATCTATAATAAGATTTATACCCATTCGGAATCTAATTTTGCGAATAATTCCTGAGGGGCTTGAAATCGTGAGGGATTTTAAAAACATAACTCAACCTTTTCTTTTTTTAATTCAGCGGCATCAATGAGATAAAGCCAATCGAGGGATAAAATAAATACAGGGAAAGACATATTCTGCACTTGATTTACTTTATGATAGAGTTCTAACATCTCAAGTTTATCGTTGTTTTGTAAAACTTGCAGAACAATAGACCCATTATAATAGATGCTATTTTCAGGGTGTACATTGTCAGGAAGTAACATGATTATATCCTTCAGGGTTCTCAAATATCTTACAACGAATAAATGCATCAACTGTCAAAATATCAACACATAATTCTAACTCATCTATTGGAATTTGGACATAATTTGCACTTTCAAGAATTTTATTTGTTATTGCATCAATTACAGAAAAGAAAACTCTATCTGCATTTTCACCTTTTTTTAGTTTCAAGTACTCCCGTTTAAACGTAGCAAGGACAGAATTACTCTTATTACTCCCCAAACTATCGAACTCAGAATATTTTGCATCAACTTTCCCATAATATAAACTATACTCTTCAATGAGACTTTTGGCTGAGTCCAAATCGTTATAGATAATTTTCCTGTCTATTTCAAATCTGTTTAAAGGGTCAGGCTTATTAACATCATCCCATTTTTCTTTTGCTAAAGTGTTGATCACTGTTGCTAAATTAGAATCTAATTTTACAATATCAATTTCATTGCCCAACTCTTTTTTAATAAACTGATAAATTTTTTTTTGCCTATCAGGATCGCCAATTAAAATTTCATTAAGAATAAATGTGATATCATAAATATCTTCAGCCGGATTAAAAGATATAGAATGTGGATTTATAAAAATATTTTTCCTTAAATTTGAAGCATCCTTTGCAATTGAGATAAACTTAAATGTATAACCTGAATACTTCTTGAGTATATCCTTTTTCAATGCTGATTCTATTTTCATTTTGGTATTTGTTGCAGAAACTTGAGCAATAATTTTATTTGTATAGTCAATTAAATCTATTGCTTCAACGTTCTGAAGAGATTGATTTAAATTTTTCAACTCATAATCATAGAGCAAATTAAATAAATGAAGATAAAAATTTTCAGAATGCATATGTAAACTTAACATATTCAATTTACCACCCGTAGTAATTCGGTAGGCAAGGGTATGAAGTTTATCTTCAATATAATTGTAATATTCATTTCTATTCATTATTTATCACTCATCTATTTATCCTGCTATTCAGGTTTTGACACATAACGACTGGCATGAGGGGCTGGGAAAAGCTTGCTACAGCCCTGGAAACTATAAAAAAGATGACTTTTAGACGGATTGCATAAAAGCGAAAAAGTCGCCCGCTTTTCCCAGTCCACCTCCATGCCTTGGTTATATGCCGACATTATTTGAAAAGACCAATTTTTTTCAAAAAGCCTTCGGTTGATGTAAAACCATGATGATCTTTGAGATTGTAATTGTTGATTTTATATTGCTCTTGATTCTCGGAATAGCTTAAGGATTCGTCAGAAATTTGGCTTAAAAATTCTCTTTTAGAGAGAACCCATCCTGATTTATTTGACACGAGTGCAACGAAAAAATAATTCCCACCTTTTTCAGTTAATGTATTGAAAAGATCAAAAAATTTCTTACCAAGCCCCCAAAATGGCCGGATTTTACTGCGGCTTATTTTTACAATTAGAAATTTATCTTTATCCAAGAGAAAATAGTTACGTCGTTTGAATAAACCATGGAATTTTGAATAATCGAATACAGTTTTTAAATCAGTTGCGCCAATTTCGTTTGCAAAATTCAAAACTTCATCACCCATCGCAGCTCCTTTCTTTTTCATTATTACAGCATATAACAGTATAAATATATAGAAAAAATTCTATATATTGCCAATATACAATGGATAATTTTTCTACTTATTGAAATAATACTATTAAAAAGTAGAAAAATCTCTATTTGTTTTTATTAATTCCTCAAATCACCTTGCCATACCAGAGAAATGATGTAAAGAAATATCCCCAATTCAGGCATTTTTTTCATGGTCTGATCTTGGCAATGATTGATCGGGAGTGTCAGGGCATAGGGGTATCAAGGAGATTCGAGGGCGTCTTGTTCGACCGGTTTGCCTGTGATTTTTGTCAAAGTTCCAAATATCCGGAATGGTTAAGACGGCAAATTGTTTGAACGAGGGACGAGTGAGTTTTTGCCGTCCAATGGAAGATATTTGTGAACTTTCAAAAATTATTCAGGCACCAGGGAGGAAAAGACACCCCAAATCTCCATGGGTGGATGCAACTATCCGGATAATCTATTTGGATTCATCCGGCAGGAAAATTTTAAAGGTAGTCTCTTTTCCCAGAATGGAGATGACATGAATTGATCCGCCATGCTGGTTAATAATGGAGTTGGAAATATAAAGGCCGAATCCAGTGCCTTTCGTGCTTTTTGAAGAAAAAAACAGGTTAAATATTTTTTCTTTTGTTTGACTGTCCATACCACAGCCATTGTCTTGAATTAAAATGGTCAATTGGTCTTTTTGTCTTGAAATTTCAAATCTGATTTTATGATCTTTCTTCTGAGTATCCGTTAGGCAGGCGTCAATGGCATTATCCAGAATATTGATCAGGGCTGCCAACATAAATTCTTCATCAAAATACAGAGTTTTCGGGAAATTAACGTCATTACAGGTAAAAACAATCTTTGTCCCTTTTAATTTTAACTCAATTATTTCTTTGATCTGTTTAATAAAGGTTTTTGTATTAATGGCGGTTTTATTGAGTTTTCTTTCCTTAGAATACAATAAAATATCCATGACCATTTTTTTGATCCGGTCAACTGCCTGCTCAAACAAATCAAATCCTTCCTGGATGGTTTTATTATCTTTTCTTTTCACCCCGGATCGGGCCACATAAATACCACCGTCAAGGCTGGTTAAAAGCCCTTTAATATTATGCGAAATGGTCCCAATCATCAGCCCTAAGGATGACAGATGATCTGCGAGTTTTGATTTTTCAAGAATAAGAAGCTCAAGTTTTTGAGTGTATTCGGCAAGTTTTTGCCTTGCCACAATTTTTTCAATTGCTTTTTCAATAGCGATTTCAAGAATATCCACATTAACAGGTTTGGTAATAAAATCAATGGCATCATATTTAAGGCTCCGAATGGTCAACTGCATGTCCCCATGCCCTGTGATCATCAAAACTTCTGTTCCCGGACTTTCTCGTTTAATCTGTCTCAACAATTCAATACCGTCCATAACCGGCATTTTAATATCCGTAATGACGATCTGAGGCCTTTTTGATTTAAACAATTCAATGGCCTTTTTACCATTTTCAGCAAGGAATACAGTATATCCGATATCTTTTAATGCGATTTCAAGAACGTCCCGGATATCTTCCTCATCATCGACAATTAATATGGATATTTGATCTTTACGAAACATAATCCCTCAATATTATTAGTTTTCATACACCAAATCACCTTCATCTGTATTCAGCGCTGGAAAGGTTAGAACAAAGGCCGCACCCCCTTGATCTGAATCCTCTATTCGAATCTCCCCTGCGCACTCTTTGATAATACCATAACTGATCGACAGCCCGAGACCCGTCCCTTTTCCCACTTCCTTGGTGGTAAAAAACGGTTCAAACAACTTGTCTTTCGTCTCTTTTTGAATTCCCCTGCCCGTATCATGTATCTCAATAATAACCGTCTTATCGGTCGCCCGTGTGAAAAGGGCAATTCTATCGCCATTGCCCGGCTGTATGGTTTCTTTTTCCCACTTTTCTTCTATGGCATCTTTTGCATTAATAACAAGATTAATAAACACCTGTTCAAGCCTGTCAGGATCGGCCATTATTTCCGGCAATGTCTCATCTCTCTCCCAGACAACATCAATACCATGAATTTTCAATTGCTGGTTAAACATTTCAAATGTTCTTTGAATCACATCATTGACCCGTATCCGGACAAGTTTAACGTCTGATTTCCTTGCAAATTGACGCATATGCTGAATAATTCTTTCCGCACGATCTACATTGCTGTCAATCTTTGAAACAAGTTTATCAAAAATTTCTTTCTTGATTTTTTCATTTTTCCGCATCTTTTTCATGCAAAAACTGGAAGAAGATTTAATAACAGACAAGGGCTGGTTTAATTCATGGGCAATCCCGGTTGACATTTCACCCAGGGTCGCCATTTTGCTCGCATGCATCATGTGCTGTTCTGTTTCAAGACGTTTGGTAATATCATTAACGGTAACCAGCAACACTTTTCTGCCTGAATAGTTGGAGGGCGACACCCACATATCAACATAAATGAACCCCTTATTTTGAATATGATGCTTTGCCTTGTTAATCTCCTGGCCCGACTTCATTTTTTTGATAAATTCTTTTTTTTCTCCTTTAATAAAAAATTCAGAAAATAATTTTTTTAATATCATTTCCCTGGAATACCCATACACTTCCAGTGCCTTGATATTGCAATCCAGTATCTCAAATGTTTGAATATCCACCACAAATACGGGATTTGAAATATTATTAAAGATGGCATGATAATTTTCTTCCGATCGTTGCAGTTCTTTTTCAAGCCTGCGCCTTGGCGTAATATCAATACTCATCTCCATGGCTGCAATAATATTTCCCTCAGCATCCATTACAGGGGATGTGATAAATATCCAGTGATTTTTTTCGCCGGTCTTATTCATTCCTTCTGCTTCGCCGTAATGGGATTTTCCATCCACAAAGGTTTTTTCAACCGGGCAATCAACACATTTTTCTTCCAGACCTTTATAGGCACTATAACAATGAGACCCCGGTTCCGGATCAAATCTGTCTTTAAACACCTTATTCCATCTCAACAACCGGTAATCCTTATCCTGAACCGTAATCATGCAGGGCACTGTTTCAAAAAGAGACTGGTATTCATTTTTTTGTTTTTTCAGTTCTGCCTGATCCAGTCCGATCTGGGCACCCATTTTTTTTATGGCTTCGCCAAGAAGCCCGATTTCATAATCCTCTCCAATATCAATCTCTTCATCATATTTACCTTCTGCAATCTTCCGGGTACCATCAATCAGTTTGCCAATCGGTTTTTTTACAAATTGCAGACTAACAAAAAAGATGATTATCGATGTGATCAAAATGGTGAAAAAAGCAAATTTTATCATCCCTTTTTTGATTTTCACTATCTGACGGTCTGTCTGCTCAAGGGAGACGACCACATCAAGAGCACCGAGTATGGTTTGATGCAAAGGATGAAAGTGGCACTCCGTTGCACAGCCGGGCTCGTTGCAGATGGGCTGGACAATCCCTAAAAGCCGGTGGCCTTTTTCTGATTGAAAAAATCGAGTTCTTGTTTGCAAATTGATTCGAGTCATCGGCGGATTCTGTTTATGGCAGAGGTCACAGGCTACTTCCTTAATATCAACGACTTTATCAATCTCTTCTTTCTGGTTGGTAAATTTTATCTGCCCGTCTTTATTATATATTCTAATATTTTCTATTTCCGGTTGAGTGGCAATATTATTAATAATCTGTGTAATATCATCCCGTGAATTCAACATCATGGCATAATGGGTGCTAAGCTTGATAGAGCTTGCCAACCTGTCTGTAGTGGCAATGACATTATTCAAAATCTGGGTCTTGATATTATTGATATTAAAATACGCCCAGGCAGATATGGAAAGGATAACGGTCAACCCGACAAAAATAATCAATTTTGAAACAAGGCTGTGTTTTAGATATTTTATAAAATTACTCATGCCCTCGCTTTTATCAATCTCTCTGTATTTGACAGATTTAAATCCAGACGGACCTCCTCTTTCGTCTTTCCCATGGCAAGTCCTAAAAACTGTGGGAGGAAAAGAACCGGTATGTCAAGATCCATCCCTTCTTTATGGGATATCTTTTTCTGGCTGCTTTCAAGATTCATCTGACACATGGGACAGACCGTTAAAATAGCGTCTGCTCCTTTTGCAGATTTTAAAATTCTTCCCACAAGCGCCATGCCGGCTTCCGGCTTTGTGCTGGTGTTGGAGGCACCACAACATTGTCCCCCCATATCCCATTCAAACAATTGTGCACCGGTTGCTTGTATCAATTTATCCATGGAATGAGGATCTTCAGGATCATCAAAAACGACAAAAGGCCGCAGACACTGACATCCATAATAAGGGGCAATGGTAAGGCCGGATAATTTATTTTGAGAAACTTCTTTAATAGTCTCAATATCGATATCATTTGACAGGACATCCAGAAGATGTCTGACCGTCACATCCCCTTTTAAAACAAGATCTTCTTCGGCAAGGACCTTGTTTATTTTCTTTAATAGATCTTTGTCTTTTTTAATGGCTACTTCGACTTTTTTAAGATTCAGATAACAGGCACTGCAGGGCACAAGAATCTGGTTTGAATCCTTCATTTTTTCTGCAAGGGCAAGATTTCTTGCCGGAAGCACATAAGACAACAAATGGCTGTTGGACTCAGCAGCCGTGGCACCACAACAATTCCAATCTTCGATTTCTTCAAGTTGAACATCCATGGCGTCCATCAATACGCTTGTAGAAATATTATATTCAAGCGACGTGCCTTCCAATGAACAGCCCGGATAATATAAGTATTTCATTTCATGCCTCCAGTTCTGCCACTTTTTTAAACAGTCCGGCTAACTTTCCCTTGGCGCCCGAACCAAATTCAGGTCGAATTTTTCCTTTTGCCAGCAGTTTTAATCCTAGAGATGCATAGCCAAATGGGATCACAGGATTTTTCAACGAAATAAAATAATGGGTCATAAATTCCATTTCCTTGACTCTTCCATGTTTTTGAACACTGTCTAAAAAGGCATCATAAAAAAGAGAAGAGCGCTTGAACTGCTTTAATTTTAATCTTGACGCCGCTTGTTTCAACAGACTCATGGCTTGGGTCAACTCGAGTCCCCTTGGGCATCTTAACGTGCAGTAGTAACAAGAGGAACACATGATAAAGGATTTGCTTGAGAAAAGAGCCTCCACATGATCTGTCAACAGCAAGCGCCACATGCGCCGGGGAGTGATATCCATGAATTCATTGTTCGGACAGGAAGCCGTACAGGTACCGCATTGAATACAGGTTTGTATCATCTCCTTGACTGCCCCGGTCTGTTCCAATAAACGTTCATTCTCTACCTGACCCATAACCTTCCCCTTTTTATTATTTCTTTCACTCACGACAATACCATATCAATTGCATCAAGCATCTGCCGGCTGTCAAGTCCCTCTAAGATAGCAGAACCACTTGGACATACGGCCGCACACACCCCACATCCCTGACAGGCAGCAGGATCAATCACAATTCTTTCTTCTACCCTGTCAACCGATCGAGCACCATAGGGACAGGTATCCACACACATCTCACACAGACTGCACGTTGCCGTACGGGTGTCGGCAACCCTTTTCCCGGATATCAGCCGCGCATGGGAAAGAATTCGTATGGCCCTGATGGCGGAAGCCTCCGCCGAAGCGACAGCCTCTTCAATGGTACACGGTTTTAATGACAACCCGCAGGAAAATACCCTGTAATTCATACTGTCCACGGGTCTGAATTTTGAATCGGCTTCCCTGAAAAAATGGAAGGTATCCAACTCTGCGCCATATTGATCTGCCAATACCGCTGGAAGATCCGGCAGGATACCGGTGGCATGAATAACGCAATCTGTTTCAATCTCCACCGGCATATCCAGCAAAAGATCATAGGTTTTGACAAGTACTGCGTCTTCCTGAATTTGGGTCACGGGTTTGTTTGCAGCATCATACTGGAAAAAAATCACGCCCTTTTTTTTCGCCTCAGTATAATATTCTTCATAAAACCCATAACTCATCATATCTCTGTAAAGAATATAAACCTGAATATCAGGATTCGTTTCTTTAAGGAAAAGTGCATTTTTCAAGGCCCGAACACAGCAAACTCTGGAACAATAGTTGCGTTTTTCATCTCTTGTTCCCGAACACTGAATCATCACAACCGTATTCAATTTTTCAGGATCAATCTCATGATTGTAAACAGCAATTTCAAATTCTTTCTGGGTCACCACTTTTTTTGAGGCATCGTTTCCTCCCAATTCAAGAGGTGCCTGACTCCCCCCAGTGGCCAGAAGGGTCACCCCGTGTCGAAGTGTTTCACCCGGCTCATCAGGTTCATCTTCTTTTTTTAAAAATGTAACAAATTCTCCGGGATGGTGTGTAACACTTTCAATTTTTGTTTTTTTGTGAAGTGTAATCTGATCATGAGCTTCGATTTGCTTGATTTTTTCATCCAGATACGCCTGGATATCAAGTCCGTCAACCGTTTTGTCCATCCACAGCAAATTCCCGCCAATCTTTTCATTTTTTTCAACCAGATCCACATGATAACCACAGTCAGCAATTGACAGGGCAGCTGTAATGCCTGCAATCCCCCCGCCCACAACCAGGGCATTCTGATTGGAGTCAAGCCGTTCTTTTGGCACGGGATTTTTAAATCTGGCCCTGGATATCAAAATTTTCAATTCACTGATGATCCGCTGGGTCATTTCGTCGGCTTTTAACTCTGGATATTGGTTTAAAATAGACATCATATCCAGGGATTCCACAAGACTTGAATGAAGCCCTGATGCTTTTCCAAGTTCCTTTATCTTTTGTTTATGAATACAGGGCAGGCATGCTCCCAGAACAAGCCGGTTGGGCGTTGTTTTTTGAATCCTGTCAATCAACGCCTGTCTGCCTTCCTCTGTGCAAAATTTATCCATTATTTCAACGGATTCGGTTTCAGGAATTCTGTTCAACTGCAATTTCAAGGTCTCAAGATCAATTCTCTGAGAAAGATCATTACCACAGGAACACACCACCGTTAAAATTCTTGGGGTTTCCCTTGCCAGAACCGCCAGATCGCCTGCTGTCATGCCATCTGTATCTATTGTATCAATCGTCTGTTTGCCTGTCTCATGCATAATTTTACAGGCCTCAAGGGCTGCGGCAGATGCACAGGTAACAGATTCGCTGATATCTTTAAGCCCTGAAAGAGATCCACCAGATAAAATCCCCGGACTGGCGGTCTTAACCAGTGAAAAAGGTTCGGTTTCAACAAAGCCCCATTGATTGGTTTCCATATTATTTTTTACCACAACCTCTGTCATCTGTTCGGATGGTCTCTGACCTGTTGCCAGTACGATCAGGTCAAACTCGTCTTCATGGACATTTCCCTGAAGATCCACATATCTTGCCAGAAGGCCGCCGTCATCTTTTTTTAAATTTTCATCAAGGGAATGAATTCTTGCCCTGACAAACCTGACCTGATTCTTATCCTGAGCTGTTTGTCTGTATTCATCAAAAGATTTACCAAAAGTTCTCATATCCATATAAAAAAGCGTGGCTTCAAGGTCACTGCCAAACTTTTCTTTGGCGAGAATCGCCTCTTTTATGGAAATCATACAGCAGACACTGGAACAAAACCCGGCACCTGACTGAATATCCCGAGACCCGACACATTGAAACCAGGCAATTTTCCGTACAGGTTTGCCGGTTTTCGGATGAATTAATTGTCCTTTACCCGGCCCTGTCCCACTGATAAGCCGTTCAAACTCCATTCCGGTGACAACCCCGGGCAGGACCCCGTAACCATAAGGGTTTTTTCCCATTTCCGGTTTAAAAAACTGTGTGCCCCCGGCAAGAATCAGGGCATCCACCTGTTCAACCCTTGCTTCGGCAATTTCAAACTCATGATAGACTTTTTTTGTCATGGAAATCAGTACATCCGGATCAAAGGGTTTGGTCAGATAATCAAGCGCCCCCTGCTTCATGGCCTCCACAGCGGAATCAACAGCGGCATAAGCCGTCATCATGATAACACACAGGTCTTCATTTTTTTCTTTTGCCTTTGCCAACAGCTCAACACCATCCATACCCGGCATCTTGATATCGGTCAGCATCATATTAAATGGCGTCTCCTCCATCAGGTCCAGGGCTTTTTGCCCTGAATCCGCAGTGGTTACGGAGAACCCCTCTTCCTTGAGCCACTCTTTCATGGAATCCCGGACAATTTTTTCATCATCCACCACCAGAATTTTGAATTTTTCTCTTTCCTGTTCTGTAAATTTAATAGCGCCTGTCGGGCATATTTTTTCACACTCTCCACACCGTGTGCATGCGGTATAATCAATGGTATAGGTATTGGAAAAGGATTGCGGACTCGGAAGATAAACCGCTTTTCTTTTTGTCAGCCCTTCATTAAACGAATCCTTGACAAGAACAGGACAAATTCGTTCACATTCACCGCACCCTGTACATAAAGACGAATCGATCAAGGAAGGATTCTGTTTAAGGGTTACGCTAAAATCACCCGGTTCCCCTTCAACAGACATCAATTGTGTTGACAAAAGGATTTCTATATTTTCATGAAAAATCCCTTTCCTCAAACAATGTTGAGATGAGTTATCCCTGTCAAACATGGGCAGCATCCTGCAATACCCGCATTTGGATGTGGGAAACTGGTTATCGAGCTGGCATAAAAGGCCACCGATATGATCCGACGTATCAATGAGCAGAACCTTGTATCCGGTTTCAGCCAGATCCAGTGCAGATCTGATACCGCTCAATCCTGCCCCGGCAACCAATGTTTTACCAATTGCCTTGTTCATTTTACCTCCGAGCGCCAATAATAAATGGCAGTATAAAAAACCATGTTGAGCCTGTTATTCTCTTTCAATCCCAATAATATCCTCAAACTCTTTTTCATGAAAAACAGATAAAGGCGGTGGGTCGTTTTCATCTGTCCCGGGTGAATATTCAAATGCTGCCTGGGTCTGTTGAGCCACACTCTTAAAAAGCTCAAAAACATTTATATCACTGGGACATGCATTGGAACATTGACCGCATCCCACACAGGCATGACTGATATGCGTCAGCCGGGTGAGATGATAAAAAACCGTATCCGTGGGCAGCTTAACAATTCCCTTTTTCTCTGCCCATTGATGGTATTGAACCGGTTGATGATAAAACACATCTGTATTGAAAACACATTCTTTACAATAGCAGACCGGGCACATGTTCCGGCAGTTATAGCAATTGATGCACCGGTCAAAAAAAGCAGTGAGCTTGGGTATGCTGTTGGTTTTTTCTTCAATGTCTTTCACCATTGCCGAATTTGCTATTGAATTTGCCTCTTTTATCTGTGCCACGATCTCTTCTCGATTTGCAGGCATGGATGCTTCCGGCATCTTCAGGCTTTCCAGAATTTTCTGGCCTGACTCACTGCCGGAGTCCATCATCACCCCCTCTGAAAGATCAACCCCGTGCAGGAAAATATTGATATCCGCATTAACGGGAAAAGGATTCTCACAGGTCTGACAGGCACTGCTGAAATGAAAGCCATTAAGGGTGTCATCCTTTTCTGAAAATACCTTTTGGATATAGGCATCATCCGCCAAAGGATCTTTTTCCATATACGCTGTATAATCAGATGCGGTCAGTGCTTTGGGGCAATCCATCCCGATAAGAATCAATTCCTGTCTGGAACCTTGTTTGAGTTTTATCAATTCAATAAATGCTCGCATCTCACAGGGTCGTAGCAATACAGCAGTTTTCCTTCCCGACAGTTTATAGGAAAGCCGGGACACCATCCTTCCCGAATTTAACGGAAAGGCGGGGCTTAACGGCACTGCATTCTCTATCTGATCTGCATCCGTCACCAGAGACGGCATTATGGAAGAAGACGCGGTTAACCGGACCGGCAAAAAAAGAGCGTCAATTTCCTCTGTCGCAAGAAGTCGTTTAAAAAACTGCTGCAATCCTTTGGTCAGACTGTTCTCTTCGGTCGCTAATTTAATCATCATGGCAAAGATTTCCTTTATATCATATCGCCTTGCTCACGCTTGCCTGAGAAGGTCCCATTTCAATTATTTGATCATTCAATTGTGTCATAACCTCGGCAAATTCAATGCCATCACTTGCCCCGATCCAAGTCAATCGCAATCGATCCTTTTCAATTCCAAACCGTGGAAGAATTTCTTTTAACAGCTTAACCCTGCGCCTTGCCTTATAATTTCCATTAATATAGTGACAATCTCCCGGGTGACATCCACTGATCAGAACACCGTCTGCGCCTTCCAAAAAGGCCTTGATCACATATTGAGGATCCACCATTCCCGTACACATGACCCGGATCAGACGAATATTTGAGGGATAGGATAACCGTGATGTCCCTGCAAGATCTGCAGCCGTGTAAGTACACCAATTGCAGACAAAAGCAACAATAACCGGTTCAAACGTTTCCATAGTATTCTCCTTAAAAAATTCCGCCGATTTCGGCAAAAATCTGTTTTTTGGTAAAATGACGGCTTTGTGCTGCACCGCTGGGACAAACCCCGGAACAACTCCCGCATCCTTTGCAAATGGCTTCATTAACAACAGACACCTGTCTTCTCTCATCAAATTCAATGGCAGTGTACGGACAAAGGCTGATACAGGTTTTACATCCGATACAGACATCGGGATCGATAAAAGAAATAGTGGGCGCAATATCAACCTGGCCTTTTGTGGCAAGTGACAAGGCTTTTACGGCCGCGCCAGATGCCTGTGACACCGTATCCGGTATATCCATGGGCTTCTGACAGCATCCACAAAGGAATACTCCGTCTGTAGCCGTATTCAACGGAGCAAGTTTTGGATGCTCTTCAAGAAAAAATCCATCCGCTCCCTGATTGACCCCAAATACCCGCCCCACATCTCCGGCATCTTCTCTTGCCTGGATAGCGGTACAGAGAATTACCATATCCACCGGGACCCGAACCAGTTCCCCCAAAAGGGTATCTTCTGCAATGGCAATCAGTTTTCCTTGTTCAGAAGAATTCTTTGGCTTATCCGAAATCTGGGCCACTTTTCCCCGGATAAAAATCGTTCCCTCTTCCTGGCATCGTTGATAAAATTCTTCATACCCTTCACCAAAACACCGCATATCAATATAAAAATCATACACTTTTGTATCATGCCCTACTTTTTCCTTGATCAAATGCGTATATTTTAAGGCATACATGCAGCAAACCCTTGAACAGTATTCGTGATAATTCACATCCCGACTTCCAACACAATGAACGATTGCGACGCTTTTGGGCTGTTTTGTAAATTCATTATGTTCATCCCGGATCAGGATCTTCCCACCAGTGGGGCCGGTGGCATTGCTGAGACGTTCAAACTCAAGAGCTGAAAATACATTGGGGAACCTGCCATACCCGAATTGTTTCATGGGCGATGGTTCCAGGGTATCATACCCCGTTGCAAGAATAATACTGCCGGCAGCGATCTGCAAGGTCTCTTCTTTCATAAGATGATCAATAGCTTTTGCCTCACATACCGTGACACATTCCATACACTCACAGCAGGTCGCACAATTCAAACACCTTTGGGCTTCCTTTATGGCCTGCTCCTCTGTCAGGGTGGCTTCAATTTCATCAAAGGAGTGGACCCTTTCTTCAGGATCACTATATTGAACACGAACCCTTTCTTGAATCATAGTATTTAAAGGAATATCTGAATAATTTTCCTGAATTTCACTCTGGTTTGTCTGTGTATCACTGTGATTCATTTCAACCAGATCTGTTCTGTCTGAGTCTGTTTCAGCTTTATTGATATAGGTGTCGATACCAATGGCTGCCCTTCGCCCCTGGGCGATAGCCTCAATCACACTAGCAGGACCGGTTACCATATCCCCTCCTGCAAAAACATCCTCAAGGGATGTTTGAAGTGTTGACGGATCTACTTTTATCCTATTGTATTTTGTAATCTCAAGACCGGGCATGGAATCTGCCCAGGATAAATCTGTCCTCTGACCAATGGCCGGGATAATGGTATCACAGTCGATAATAAATTCAGACCCAGGAATATTGACCGGTCTCCGTCGCCCGGATGCATCCATTTCACCCAGTTCGTTTTTGATGCACTCAAGGCCGACAACCCTGCCATCTTTGCTGATAATTTTAGTGGGTGCAGTAAGGGTAAGCAGTTCGACATTCTCTTCAAGACCTCCTATAATTTCTTCCTCATAGGCCGGCATTTCCTGTCTTGTCCGCCGATAAATAATGGAAACATCACAGTCGCCGATTCTTTTTGCACACCTTGCCGCATCTATGGCCACATTGCCGCCGCCAACGATCATCACTTTTTTGCCGCAGCCAGTTTTATGGCCCAGGTTCACATCCCTCAGAAATGAAATGGAATCAATAACACCCTTTATCGTATCTTCCCCACCAAGCCCAAGCGTAAGAGATTCATGAGCACCGGAGCTTAAAAAGATGGCCTGAAACCCGTCCTGTTTCAGATCTTCAAATGTAATATCAGATCCAAAGGCGGCGTTGGGCACAAGACTAATCCCGTGGGCCAGAATATAATTTATTTCTTTATCAAGGATATCAGAGGGCAGCCTGTAGTCTGGAATTCCTGTTTTCAACATCCCGCCGGGAACCGGCAGTTTTTCAAAAACCGTGACCTGATATCCTTTGAGTCGCAGAAAATAAGCAGCGGTTAAGCCGGCAGGCCCTGCCCCGATTACAGCGATCTTCTCTTCCCGGTCGATTATTTCAGGAAGTTCTTTTGCTTCAAGATTTGCCCTGTCTGCCGCAAATCGTTTCAGCTCCTTGATGGCAATGGGTTTATCCACCAGTTTGCGCCGGCACTCAGCCTCGCAGGGATGGGGGCAGACCCTTCCCAAAACCCCGGGAAAAGGAGCCTTCTCCATCACCAGAGATGCGGCCTTGTCATATTTTTTCTGACCAATCAATTGAATATATCCCTGGACATTGATCCCGGCAGGGCAGGTTAATCGACAGGGAGCCCTGTCTTTTTTCTCGATATTAAAGGTAATGGGAATGGCCTGAGGAAACGCCCGGCCAATTGCCTTTCTTTTTTCCATTCCCATATCCCATGGGTTGGGAATGGAAACCGGGCAAACACTTGCACATTCTCCACATGCAGTACAAAGATTCTCGTTAATATACCGGGGTTTTCGCTTAATATCCACTATGAAATTTCCGATGAAGCCAGAGACATGGGTCACTTCACTAAAACTGAATAATTTAATATTGGAATTTTGCCCGACTTCCACCATTTTAGGCGTGCCGATACAGGCGGCACAGTCAAGGGTAGGAAAAGTTTTGTCAAACTGAAGCATATGACCGCCAATGGTGGTATCTTTTTCAATCAGGTATGCCGTGTGGCCTGAATTACCAATATCAATGGCTGCCTGCATGCCAGCAATGCCACCGCCGACAATCACCACATCCGGGTTAACCCCTGATATTTTTGTTTCAAGGTGGGTATGAAACTTCACGCGCTGAATGGCAGCCGTGACCAGATGTTTTGCTTTCTGGGTCGCCCGCGC
>Ga0190327_1000067_pt1 | contig 17620 bp, 16 predicted proteins | sample 48720401_MG_FD_161667 | JGI IMG/M metagenome (GOLD analysis project Ga0190327, IMG submission 161667) | Hydrothermal vent sediment bacterial communities from Southern Trench, Guaymas Basin, Mexico - 4872-04-0-1_MG | ecosystem: Environmental > Aquatic > Marine > Hydrothermal vents > Sediment ... | reverse complement strand
ACCCCGCCGTATTTTAAAATCTGAGAGGCCTGTCCGGATATATCAACGGCCGTGTCCATTCCTTTTTTGCGTGCTATCAACGTATCCGGTATCCGGGCCAAGATGGAAAGGAATGTCTGCACAGTGGCTTCAGGCATGGCTGCTCCTTTTTTCAAAGCATTCTTGAGTGCGGTGAGACCGATTTCAAATGTGATCTTAAAATCAGTTACATACTCCTTTGCCAGAGAATCCCGGTTCCGGGCCAGGTCCATGGCTTCATAAAGGGTTATTGAAACATCCCTGTCCTCTGTGTCATGTTGTCTCACAGTTCCTAAACCGCCGGGGTTTGCCAGCCGGATGGCTTCGTAGGCCAGGTGGGCATCATTAACAGTCAAGCCTTTTAAAACCGATCCAAGAGCCGATCGCAATGCATCAAAACCGTCTATCCCTGCAGCTTTGGCTAAAGGAACCAGCATAAGCACGATTCCCAGATTGGTGTTCACGCCAACAAAACGTCTGGTATCTCTGATTGCCCTTAGTATGGTCTCTCCCACCGATGCATCTGCTGCACACCTGAACGCCGGACCGATGGCAGCGGCACTTATGATAAAATCTTCAAAACAAGAGTCATTGAAATCATTATGCCGGGTTATATTGCCGGGCTTATCCGCACTGGCTTCGAGAAGACATGCCATCTCTGCGGCCCAGCTGATTTTGTCTCCATCCATAATCTTCAGAGTCTTTCCTTTAATACATAGTCAGCAAGAGCTTCGGCAGCATCAAACCCGGTTGCTTTTTTCAGCCCTTTCCAACCCGGGATTGTGTTTATTTCGATCAGTGAATATCCGCCCCCATCAACAGGAAGTATATCTACGCCTGCATACTCAGCTCCCAGCGCCCTAGCCGCACAAACGCTCATATCCTCAAGTGTTTTATCAATCTTTAAATGTTCTGCCTTTGCACCATAGGACATATTGGCTTTCCAGGTTGTTCCAATGCGCTTCATGGCTGCCACAGCCTCACCTCCTATTACAAAGACCCGAATATCCTCATACCCGTGGGGCACGTATTCCTGGAGATAATAGATATACCGGCCCAGTTCAAGGGCACGAAAAACCCGATAGGCCGTTTCTTTGTCAGTAACCCGGACCATACCTCTTCCTTCGGAACCGAATAAAGGTTTTACAACAACATCTCCACCCAGTTTGTCAAAGGCGGTCATGGCATCATCAAGCTTTTCTGTTACAATTGTTTTGGGTATTGGAAGCCCCTGGTCTTTTACCAACGTCAGAGTATAATATTTATCCACGCCCCGCTCAATGGTAGATGCCGAATTGATAACCCGCACCCCGGCATTTTCCAGCCTGTGCAAAGCATCCATGCGGTAAATAATCTGTTCCAGTGATCCTCCTGGTATGGCTCGAACAAATACTGCATCATAATCTTCGATTGATTTATTATCGGTACTCAGTTGCGATTCAGATTCTAAAGAAGCCACAAGCCTGGTTATGGGAAAACAGGGAACAACTATCCCCCGTGCTCTGAATGCTGACTGCAAGGCATTAGCGTACCAGGATTTCTTTTTTCCGAGAATGGCTATTTTCATGTCCCCATGGACCTTTTCAAAATATTCGGATTAACCTTGCCGCTATGGTATGTAAGACCATTGGAAATATTATTGATATACACCTCAGCAGGGCTGAAAAGCAAGGGATCAATTTTGTAAAAGTCACAATCATAGCGCTGGAAAAGATCGTAAAACGGAGTTCCGTAATCCTTTGACGCTGAGGAGGGGAGCTGTTCAATAATCTTTGCTATTCTCTCAGGGTCTGCCTTTGCCGTATACCAAACCTTTCCCCCGTAGAGGACAGCATCATTGGTCCGTCCGATGGCATGCAGATCGTCTTTGTCAATGGGAGCAATAGGGCAGATTCCAAATCCTGATATGATTTCCCTGATGTCAAAATCAAGTTCCCCCATTTTATGAAGCCCTGTTTCAATTACTCTTGCTGCTATCTGAACCGATCCCACCAGACTGGCAGTAGGTGCAGCCAGGATGATCAACCGATCCGGAGAAAGTCCGCACTTCTCAGCTATCCATAAGCTTACTTCTTCATCGGGGAGCTTATGGGTTTCCAGGGTCAAAACTGCTAATCCGGATTTTTCCTGTATGCCGAGCTTTTGCAAAAGTTTCTCTTTGCCGTATAGTGCACGTGCAGGGCCGGATCCCATGGCAAAAAAAGTTTTTTTGTTTTTTTTAGGGACCTCTACTGCCCATCCGGCATATTGTGAGGCCATACATGCCTCAACCGGATGACTGACCGTGACATTAACACCTGGCATGACAAAGTTTCCATAATCAATGGAGCAGAAATCAACCTTTCCAAGCCCGCTCATACAGACTTCACTAAAAAGCCGCCCCGCTTCAAAAGAACCGCTCACATCTATACCAGCATCTATCAATGTGGTACCGCAGGCGAGCTTTTTCACAGAAATATTCAGGGCCTCGGCCTCGAGAACCATCTTATTTGCAATTTCATAAGCTCTTACATTTAAACTAATCATGTATTAAAATTTCCCCTTTTCCCAACATATTAATATCACCGGAATAACGTCGGAATAATTGTTCTTCTGTTTTCGCTGGTATGGGCACGCCGCATTCCCGAAGACGTTTTATTAAAAATCTTATATATACCGGTTGAAAAATAGATTCAAAACGATAGGTGGGCAGCAGCGGATCGTATGTACCAAAAGCAGCAATTGAACCCCGTTTCATGCCGGCACCGGCTCTTTTCCCCAAATGTCCGAAAACTAAAATAGTACCGGCAATCATCCCTGCCCCGGTAAAATCACCTGTGTTTCCAAAAACTGCGATCACCCCTCGGCGCATTGCGACTCCAAGTTCCGAGCCTGCGTTTCCCTCAATGATAATCACTCCACGGTTCACGCCCTTTTTGTCTCCGGGATAGGCTGCTCCCACATGATGTGCGGCATTGCCGTCGATCCAGACACGCCCCCCTTCCATATTTGCGCCTGCCCAGTCTCCGGCATTCCCCTTGACAATGATTTCACCCCCTTGCATATAAGCCCCAAGGTGGGGGCCAACGTCCCCCTTGACTATTATCCTGCCGCGGCTCATGCCCATGCCTATTTTTTTAACATGACCGAGACCGCCTTGAACGACAATACTTTCTGATCTTTCTCCCTCTACTGAAAACAGATCGCCGATGGTTACTTTCCGCCGACCGTAATATGCAGGTAATTTTTTTATATCCGAATCATCACGTTCAAGTAAAAGATCCGGTGTGATACTGTATGCTTCAATTGGTATCGTGGTCGGTTCTTTCAGATGCAGAGTGATCTCATTCTCTGCACTTGAAGAATTCCCGACAAGCCCGGCACATGATACGCATCCCAATGTTATACCTCTCTTTGTGTCTGATAATTAAAAAAATTCAGGCCTTGCCCAGTATTTCATGCAGATAAAAATGATACTGGCCGAGTTTTCCGCCATAGTTTCCTGCGGAAATGCCAATCACTCCGGGGCCAGTTGCGGCTAATATGCCGACTTTGGTGGCCATCCGGACCACATTTTCATTTAAGCCGTCAATGACAATCTCCATGACTGAATTGACACCTTCGGGCAAAGCAGAATCGACCTGACGCCGAATACCAGGGCAGTAGGCAGTGTTGCTTGAAACCATCTGGCCTTTATATATGGATCCTATTTTGCTTCCGCTTCTCACAATCCCGCCGGGGAAAGGTAGAATAACGTCGGGGATTTTGCTAATGGCATCCACCGCAGCCTCAGCAGCAGCCAGTGCATTGAGCTGGTTGTCGGCAAGGATAAGAAAATTTCCTCCGCCCACTGCTTTCTGCATCCCAAAGCTCTCTTCAATGACAAACTCACCATCCATCACCGGCACACGCCACAAGCGCCTTTTTTCCAGGTATTTGCTGCTCTGAAAACCATCTCCAAAATAACGAAGTTTGCCTCCGGTCTTTACCTTAACCTCTGCTTCCAGATCATTGTAACATGCCGAGGTAGGAGAGGTCATTATGCATTGCCCCAGGCGCAGTAAAAGGTGTTTTACCATGTCTTTTTTTGACATGGTAAAAATCAGTACCAGTACGCCGGGCCTGCCATCCGGTGTCTGATCGCAGGTCAGTACCCCTCCGATTCCGGCCTCACAGCCACAACCGATAATTGAGGTGGAAAATCCTGTCACCTCCCTGGCAGCCGTCATGGCCCATCGTTCATTGATGGCCGTTATGATAAACCTGCTTCCCCACATTTTGAAGGCTTCGGCAAAGTTGTCTTCGATCTCTACATTATTAATTTGCATTGTATATCAGCTTGCTCCTTCGGGAATAAAAAATTCATATATTTATAATTCCAAGTGTTTTTTTGTAAATGTCCCGGCACCTTCGAAGTAAAGATGATCCAGGACTGTTCCGCCTGCCTGGCGGAGTTCCATGGTTTCAACGAGACTGTTATGTGGGCCTCCGGCCAACCCTTCTGCAAGGAGGGCTGCTCCCTGGGCCGCTTCTTTGGCCACTTTGGCAAAACCCTCTACCTTTCGAACCGGAGCAAAGGCAGAAAACCGATCTTCCACCTTATTAACAATCTCTTTTATGCGGCAGAGACGACCCGATATCAAGATTTCCTTTGGTGATGGTACAATAGATATCTCTGCGGCAACACATTTGACTAGTCCTTCCATAAAAGCATCCCAAGCCATGGCAGGTCTTTTGCTGCTCACGGCCTTTGCCAGCAGTTGGTCCGGCTCCATCTGCGGTTCTCCTGCAATATGAGCGACACCGCCTGTGCAAAGGAGGTTTTTGTTGAAACTACCCAGAAGATATGCAAGTTCTCCATCCATGGCTCCCATTGACTGATAACCAAGGCAGCCCGACGTCCCCCCCAGGCCATCCACAACCTTTCCTTTATCTACGGCCATCACCCCTGTGAAGGCACCTCCCATTTCAACATAAATAAAAGAAGTTTCCTTAAATCCGATTTTCAGATGTCTGGACTGGTCCCATATTCCCAGGGCCAGGGCGCAAAGCTTATCAGCCGTGCCCATATCAATTCTATTGACCTTTCGATGGGCCGGAATAGTAGGAAGATGGATCAAACCCGGTGCAAAAAGAACAGGTAATCCGCTTTCTTTCAGCAGGTGAGTCATCCTGTTCATTCCGCCAATAATTGCATCCCGGCCCTGATCTCGTTTTTCGCTGAGGACGAGAAGCTTCATTTGTTCTGGCGTGATATCCGAGGCCTTTATCCAGGGCAGCCCGTATCCTGAAGGGCCGACAATTAAATCCACAGGACCTGCTGATTCCAGCAAATTCACCAGCACTTCGGGGTCGGCTGCTATATCCGCAGAAGGAATCGTGCTATCCATAAAAAGACGACCTCCTTCCAGGCCGCATACATCAAAGCTCACTGTACCCGGATCAATACCAATTGCTCGTATCATACCATTCCTTTATGCACAGGTTTTTCTTCGCTCAGGTAACCCCAGCGTAACGGTTCTTCCTGGGCATATTTTTTGCCAAGTTGAACGCTTAAGGCAGCCCGCTCAATTTCTCTGCCCAGATAAAAAGCATGGGAGGGTTCAGTCACATCTAATTTGGCAAATATCTCTTTTGGGTCGGCACTCCGAATGAATCGGTCGCGATTGAATACATATATCCATCTATCATCCGTAAATATCCGATAATTTTTATCCTGTACCAATCCCTGCATCTGACGCAGCTCTTTTTCGCCATACACCTCGTAGGGCGTATCCTTCACCGTAATAAGGCCATCATCTATGCCCTTGGGCAGGATGCTGTTTTTTTGTGCATAGTACATCAGTTTCCGAGCCAGATCCAATTCTCGAACAGCCCCCCTGGCCCAGCTGATGACTTCGGTGGTCAGAACGTATCCGATATTGAGTTCCGTGCTGATTCCTGTCATTAAACTGTTAATGCCTATACTGTCCGCATCAGTAAGTTCAGTAAGATTGCCAAGTCCCATGAGCATCTCAGCATCAGGATGACGTTGCCGGGTTTTGTAAAAACGGTGCATAGCCTCTGTGAAGCCGAAATTGATGGGATCTAAAACAGGGTCCATGATATAGGGCACACCCAATTGATCAAGTTGTGCTGCATTTTTTTCAAGGGAATCAAGGCCCTCACCAAAATCCGGAATAACCACCACCTTACAATGGAGTTTGGATGCCAGATCCATGTTTTGGGAATTAATGCTTAAAAGTAAATCAATCCCTGCTTTATCTGCGCAGAGAATGGTTTCAGGGTCAAAGCTGTCCAAACTGACGATAAATCCGCGTTTCTTGAGCCTAGTTACCACCCTGCCCACTCCTGGGAAACCTCCCTGGGCAGGACAGCCCAGGTCAATAATATCAGCACCACTGGCCCGATAATACTCAGCCTTTGCCAGAATCTGCTCCCAGGATATCTGATAGGCCTCTACAATCTCAGCTATAATTTTTATCCTATACTCTCCATATCCATCCCGTCTAGGTTCACGGCCAAAGAATAGGGGCAGATCCTTCAAGTCTTTGGGGCCCCGTATAACGGAAACTCCGAGTTTATCCTCTATTAATGACAGATTTCCCTGACACAATCCTGGGATCATAACCTGACCAGCCCCACTGGCATTGCCCATACGGCTGGCTATCCAGCTTATATCCATTAATGCAGCCACGGAACAATTGAGGACAACAATATCAAAACCAAATTCCGGCTCCATCTTCAACAAAGCATTTTCCAATGCCCTTGCCGCAAGCTTACCTGTCACAAAAATATAGTCATTCACCTTATTGCACCGTTATTTCTGATATTCAAAATATTTCCTTTATCAGGCCCTTGGGCTGGCCTGATGTGGAGCCTGGTTTTTTATTCTGATTTTTCTGGTCATTAAATGCAGTTTAGCTTCTCACTGATTCCCAAATGTTGGGCTTCAATATAATAGTTATCAAAAGAAATGGTGTAGGATTCCTTAAAATGCTCCCTGATATACTTTTCAATATTTTTATCATAACCTGGGCTGACATATAAGGTACGGCCTTTTTGTTCTTTAACCAATTGTCCGTCAATGACCACTATATTGCCGTCTTTTAACACCCGGCTGGGATGGGCAAACATCTCTTCTTTATTCTCTGCCCTTGAATAAACGGTTATATCCGCATCTGCCCCGATTCCCAGGTGGCCTTTGTTTTTCAGTCCCAGCCTCCTGGCAGGCCCTGCCCGGGTTATGATGGCTATTTCATAAAGAGAGTATTCTCTGTTCAATTCAGGGAGCAGGCAGCCTTTCTTGGCTTTCTTTGGTATTTTTTCAAATTTCTCAGCCCTGAAATCCTTGTCCATCAATAATCTTATCACCTCTGGATATCCGAGAAAAGGTCCTGCATTGGGATGGTCCGTGGTTAAAAAAACTTTCCAAGGATCATCAACGAGCAAAAATATTTCCAGACCGGTCAACCACATGATGGCATGTAAGGGATTGCTGCGCTTATAAACCAATGGGACTATTCCTCCACCGGATTCACTTTCCAAATCATCATTTACCCATTTCGCACCTAGTTTCTGGCTCAGATTATACTGCACAGGGCCATCAGATGTCATTGTGGTGGCCGGCCCAAAAATTATCTGTCCCACATCAATTGTGATACTGGGGCTTTCATTGACTGTCTGTGCTACCTTGGCAGCTCCGGATCTGGGAAATCCGCCACGTTTTCCGCTGTAACTTAAAAAATGAAGATGACAAAAATGGGCATTAAGTTCTTCCATCAACTCCATCGTTTCAATGGTGATATCTACACTTCCCGACTGACCAAGGCACAGGCCGTGAACATGGACAGGATGGGGCAGCTTAAGCTCCTCACTTATAGTGGCAAGGGTTTTCAGTATCTGGCGTGGTGTTACACCAAAACCAATAACCTTGTCATCAAGGGTTTGTACATTTTTGCCATATTTCCAGTTCTCAACTCCTCCTGGATTAACTATTTTAATGGCAAAACCTTTACCTGCATCCAGAAGCCAGCTTACGTAATCACGGGCCTTTCCCATTTCTTTATCCTGAATACATTTCATGAGAAAATGATTGTTTCCCATGGTGAGAAAGGCCCCATTATCAATATTTGGAATATCCTCCAATTCTTCATGGGTATGCCTAGCCACCAGTGGGGCTGCAGCAGCTTCCATAACAGTTGTATAGCCCATCTCTGAATAGAGATACCCTGTAAGGCTTGTGGAGGGAACAGTATACCCTGATCCAGACCGAAAATCCCCGCTCCTGTATCTTAACAGCCTTTTGCTGTCTTCAGGGCAAAGCTTGCGGCCGGCATTGACTTTTGCTCCTGCGATATGACTGTGTATATCCACTCCACCAGGCATAACCACCTGTCCTCTGACATCTATAATCTGAGCTTTACTTTGATTTATCTCTTCTATCGGAACTATTTTGCCATCCTTAATCCAAAGATCCTTAACCTGACCATCTATTTTATTAAGAGGATCAAATACTGTGCCGCCGATTATTCCTATCATTTTATCACCTCTTTTATAATCCTGGATAATATCTCTTCATCAGTGGGCTTTTCACTGGCAAGAACGGCCCGAAGCCTGAGAGGCACATTATCCATCCGGTAAGCGGTTCCAGGGACGTCTATTCCGCAGCACGCAGTAGGAAGAAACACTTTTGCAGTTTTTGTAGAACAATTGGTCATGGGCGCCATGAGAATAAATGGTATGTGCCTGAGATGTTCTACCGCTCCATGGGGGAAGTGGGCCATGGGGTCAGAAGCGATGATAAGAGCTGCATCTGCTTCATGCCTTGCCAGCATATCCACGCTGGTAAACTCCCCGGGTCCTATCTGGGGGAATCCTCTGGCAAAACTGACTGCACTGGGATAACCGCTTAACCAGGTAAGCACATTATCCGCTCCTGCAACATTTCCGTGCCCCCTCATGGGCATGACCGAAAAACGATTGAAACGGTTAAGTTCGGCAGCCAGGGTGAATAATTCCGACACATTATAACTGCGCCCGGAAGTCATGGTAAGGCCCATCCCGAAAAAGACCACTCCGTAATTGCATGTTTTCATCATGCGGGCCAATTCTTTCAGCTCTTCAGATACAATATGGCCGGCTCCAGGCTCCAGTTCTTTTTCCTGAACCAATGCCCTGAGAGTTGTCAATACTTCATAATCGGTTCCACTATCTATCTGCAAAAACATGTCGGCTGTCTTGGAGCTAGGAGTTTCACGGACATCAACAACTACAATAGTTCTATCTTTTCTGCCCCCTGGAGTGAGGGTTCCTTTGGCCTTTGCTGAGTAGCGGGTAAAATGACGGATATGGGAAACCATGGGATTGCATCCCCAGAAAATTAGGAGATCGGCACGATTCTTAACCTCACCCAGGGTGCAGGTTACCTCGCCTGTCCTTTGAAAAGCCAGTACAGTCGGGAAATGACATACTGAAGATGTTGAGTCAATTACCGCACCAAGCAAATCAGCCAGCTCCACAGCTTTTCTCTGGGCTTCAGTACTTGTCGAGCTTAACCCGTAAATAAGCGGGCTGTCAGCCTTGTTCAGAATATCTGCACATACTGAAACAGCTTCATCCCACTCCACCTGTTTCCCATCAATCAAAGGTTTTTGAAAACTCGGGTCATAGTCAAGAAACATTCCCCTGCCATTTGAGCAGGCCCTTTTGGTTTTAAGAATACGGTTGTCTTCCACCTCGACAATGATATCGTCACACAGGCAACCGCAGAATTTGCAAATAACATTTTCCATTGTGGTGCTCATAATTTTTCCACCTTGACTGATTGTCCTTTAAAAGATGGCATACCTGTTCCAAATGTTTCTGTTCCCACAAGTTTGTTCGCTGTTGGACCCATGGGAATAAAAATGAGACCGGCGGGAAGATTAGCAGGCTGAACAGGTGCTTCAACCTTTCCTGAATCTGAACGAATCAAGACAAGCTGTCCCTTTTTTATCCCCAAACGGTTCATGTCCTCCTGGCCGATTTCAACAAATGAGGTGGCATTGATATAATCCTGTGAACCTGGGCCTTTATGAAGGCCGTCAGCATGGGCCTTGGTTCGGCCTGATATAAGAGTAAAAAAATTTTTCATTAAAATATCCCTCAGGTTTTGTATATTTCCTGCCTTAGATTCCTGGCACCTGTAAAAAGGTTTGTCAGGCATTCATTGTGGGTTTCTCCTTTGGTAAGTATTGAACAGACAGGTTTGCCTTTGGCGATCTCATCGCCCGGGAAAGGGATATCTTTTCGCCCTTGTTCTGCCCACCCATGTGTATTTTGGATGCTAACAGATTCAGGTGCAAACACAATTGCCTTTCCATGGCAGTTATCCGTCTGGGAATCCAGCAAATAATCTGATAAAGAAAATTCAGGTAGAAATCCGTTAACCCCTTTAAGATGCAGGGAATAAATGTTCAATCCATAAGCCCATTCGATTAATTCCATAGAGCCTGTGTACCGCGGATTAATCTCTATCAAAAAGGGGGTAAGCCTGTTGTCAGGTTTCCTGGAAATAACAAGATCAATCCCTCCTATGCCTTTTAATCTAAAATGCCGCACCAGCCGGGTTACCATTTTTTCGACATCTTTAATAACAGACAAACTTTGATCGAGACCCAGCGGCAGGGGTAAAATATTGCCGCACCAAGTATAGCCGGAAGCGCCAAATTCATGTTGCCCGATAAGCTGTTGTGTCAGCCCTATCACAACTCCTTTTGTTCCATCAGCCACAAAAGCTGCTGAAGCCGACAATCCGGCCACCCTTGCCTGGAGCACATGAGAATCATCAATCAAACTGCCTGACCAGGGGTGTATTCCAGACCCTCCCCCGCCATAGACTGGTTTGCAAAGCCATTGAAAATCAGAAATTGCCTGTTTTTCCTCGTCAGCCAATAATGTAAGCGGATGAGAGATTAAATTTTTGCGGCAAAACTTTCTCAAAATTTTCCAATCACGAACTTTGCAAAGGACCTCTGGCCCGTTGCCTAGCAGTGAAGAACGCCTGGCCAGCTTTTCAACTACTTTTGGATGATTTTCCAGATTGGAGGTATAGATCACCGAATCAAATTCAAGATCTTCACTTGCTTTGAACAGATTTTCAGCACTGAAGGGCTGTTGAAAGTCCCTGGCAAGTGAGTAGTTTTCAACTATGGATTTCTGGTCCTGATCACCGAAATAATCAAGGGTAAAAATATCATGGCCGCATCGAACCGCTGACCCGGCCATGGCACGAGTGCTCAAGCCGAGTACAAGAGTAGTCATTTTTTATCCATGCCTTTTGCAATATTGTATATCTCTTTTGCATCAAGCTGCAGATCGTTTTGTGTAAATAAACGGGCGATACACTCTCGATGGATCTTCATCTTCAATCCGCCGATACCAAGTGCTCCAAAAACTGTCTTTCCGTCTATCTTTTTTCCATCCCAGTGAGGTTTGATATTTTCAATTCCCAGAGGTGGGACAGCATTAATATCCGCCAGTACGACCAGGTCTGGATGCGCCTGCCAGATAAATGCTGAGAGCAGAGTTATTCCGGCAGCACCGGTAGTAAGAACAGCATAAGCTGAATCAAGTACTGCTTTGAGATCTTCGGAATTGCTGACTTTTACTGGAGTGACTTCTATATCAAAGCGATTTTTGATTGCAGCGCATACTTTTTCAGATCTCTCCAAGTTGCGGGAAGAAAGAAACACTTGCGCTCCTTCTCCACCCATGAGGGCTGCAGCTCGCATACCAACCGGGCCTGTTCCGCCCAGAATTACAACTTTGCGCCCCTTCAACCCACCGACAGAGACAATTTTTCTAACGGCTGCAACAGCTGTTGTGTTACAGCCATTGGTATCCATCATAACTGAGACGCGTACTGCGCCGAAAAAAGATTCGGACACAGCCTTCATTATTTCTTCACCGCGAAGGACATTAGAGCCTCCGATAAATACTGATGAGTTTTTAAGAGCATCACCGCCACGGGTAAACATTGCCCCGTACACAAGATTACGAACTTCCTCAGGTACTATCCCGCAATATTGAATAACCTGGTCCACTCCTGCATCATAGGCCGTAATGGTATCAAAAACGCTGGCATATTTATCGCTGTCAAATTGAACAAGTATTTTTTTCATTGTAATTTATCTCCCGGAAATTTGATGATTCTATATTCCGTTGCTTTGCCCAGTTGCCATTTGGTAATCCTTGCAAATTACCATGTCTGAACCAGACTGCGAATGCCGAACCTCATCTCCATTTTTCTGTATTTTAATCTTAGCCCCCCTGTTCCGACCGGAGGAAACAATTACATTTCCTTTGATTTTTTGTTCTGTCATAAACTCTTTCATGCAACTTACCAGAGAAGCTGATTCCTCTTTTAAAGTCAGACCGTATATGGCCGGTCCCCATGAACTTTGCCCTGCACCATAAGCACCTGAAGCCAGCAAATGATCAATTATTTTATCGGAGAGTTTTCCACTATAAATTCCCCCCTGAACAGGAGCGAAAAAAAGACCTGTGTTGTGATCAATTTCCGTTAAAGAACTACCGAATTTTTCTATTTCCTTTTCTAATAACGACGGCAGTAATTTCATCATTACCAGCCTGCATATCTCTTCAGAGATTTTTTTAGGCGGATCAATCCCGTTGATGGCTAATTTTTCCTGCTCCCCGGAAAGTCCTTGTTTTTCTTCAGGAACAACAATTACAAATTTCCATTCTTCGGGGAAATTGTATGTAATAAGTGCTTTCGGCGGTTTTGAGATGGTTTTGTTTTTTTGTTTTTTTATTCCCGAATCAATGATCAGGCCACCATGTTCAAAACTCCAAATGCCGATACTGGATCTCATCCCTCTACCCATAAGTATTGACTGATCATAGGTATTGGTCTTAATACCGTATAGATGTGCTAAGGCTGTAGATACGGCAAGGGCCAGTTGGGTACCAGATCCCAGCCCTTTATGCTCAGGAATGCTTTCATGTACCAGAATTTTAACGTTCGGCTTTATTTGATAGTGCCTTGAAAAGATATTGACACAGGCTATGATCCTGAGTTTTATTTCTCTGGCTGCGTTTTGAACAGATAGATGGCTATGATGTTTTACGGTTATATCTGTCCCTGGATTTGATAATGAAACCCCGACACTTCCGTAAAGCCTGCCCAAACTTCCGTTTAAATCCATAAATCCAAGATGCAGACGGCTTGATGCTCTGATACGTATCTTCATGAGGGTTTACCTCCTGAAAGCTGTTTAATGACCCAAACTTTCCAATATCGCGCGGATAGAATAACGCCAGAACTGTTGCAGAAAGCTTTTAATATTTTTAACACAATTTTCACAGGTAATCAATTATCCCTTTAATCTCTTCTGGGTTATCCAATACTGAAATACCGCCCATTTTCCTGAGTTTTGCAGCGTTTTGGGCATCCAGATCTCGGGTCAACAATCCCAGAATACTTCCATCTGGTAGTATTGTTTTGACTTCTCTTCCCTCCTTTTCCACTGGAAGAATGAAGATGGGCGTTTTGGTTCTGTTTGTCATGGACACCACATTTGTTAATAGCGAATCTGAAATTCCATGGACAATTTTTGCAGTGGAATTACCTGTTGTCGGCGCAACCAGGAGAACATCATATTTTCCTGTTTGCAAAGACCCAACTATAAAAGGAGTATTTGCATTTTTTTCGATTAAAATCTTATCCGCAATCGCTGGCAATATGTCCCACAGACCATATATTTTGACTACTTTAACCGCAGCTTTAGACAGGATAGCGGTTATTTTTATAACACTTTTTTTTTTCAAAGCTTCCATTGCCTCGAAAGTCTGCGGCATAAAATCTCCAGCCCCGGTTATTCCCCAGGCCAGCTTGATTGGCTCAGATGTCCCTTTATTTGAAATTGTGTTGTTTTCCATCGCTTCCTCAGTATAAAACTGGTTTGAACGGCTCTTATACGAGGCCGTATAAGAGCCGTAAGGTATACTGATCTATGTTTTTTGAACAATAAGGGCGTCGTGACATTCCTTGCACAGAACTCTTGGAAGTTTTTTCTTCAACTTTGAAGGAGGGATAGGATACCCTCCTTCCCACATATCTATATCAGCCCTTACCAGATGGTCTTTACAGACTGCTATGCCACCACATACAATACAAATGGCAATGGCCTCGGTTTTAACCTGGTTATGTGAGCAAACATAACATTGCATAACAATCCCTCCTATTACCAAACTTTTTAGTGTTAGATGTTTTGTTTCTTAAAATTAACCCGTCCTCCACTATATTCTTATAGATTTTTCAGCCTTCAGGCTTGGCAATATAGTCGTATACAAACACAGCGCTCACAGCTCCCAAAATCGGTCCGATACAATAAACCATGATAAACTGATCCCAAGGGCAGGGTCCGCCAAATAACAAATTGCCAATATAGGGCCCAAAGGTACGGGCTGGATTAATAGATGCTCCGGTCAATGGACCAAGTGTGATGATAACACCTGCCACGACCATACCGATGATCCAACCGGCCCATCCTTCAGGAGCGCGGCCGTCAACAGCCACACCCATAATAACGATCATCAGGAAAAAAGTGCCGATGGCTTCTCCTAATATCCCCATGGGCACTGTGATACCGGCTGCGGCGTTCAAGGTTGTTGCACCCAATCCATATTCAGTGGAAGCTTGCGTTCCCGCACAGGCCACAAACAGCAAAGAAGCTATTACTGCGCCTGCCAACTGGGCTATAATGTAAGGGGTAACGTCTTTCCATGGGAAACGTCCTTTGGATGCCAAAGCAATGGTCACTGCTGGATTAATATGACATCCTGAAACCTTTCCAACCACATATATTGCACAGGCCACAGCAATACCAAATGCCATTGCAATAGCCAAAACATCTGACAAACCCTTCACCCCGACCATACCGGCTACAACACCAGCACCCGGTCCGATCCAAACGAGCATAAAGGTGCCTAACATTTCTGCAAGATATTTTTGCATAGCTGTCGGTTCATTACTCATAACTCACAATTCCTTTTTATGTGTTAAGTGTATGGTGTAATCAGGAGGATTTGACTCCTCCTGATTATCAATACCGTTATAATGTCAAAAAATCAGATGGCAGTATCAAAATTACAGTATCCTTTTTTACCGGCACCGATTCCCTTTACATAAGGCACATTTCGTTTGATCAGGGAAGTGACAGCACAATCTTTACAACCTCTGACCGGAGATCCCGGGCTGCCTGGATTAAGCGCTATAATGTTTGTCATCAGTGTGGCCGTAGTACATTCGGGAGTCAGGTAACACGGGAAATCAGACATGCTCATCAATGCTGCAAAACGCTGGGAAATTGCACAGGCCGGATATGTGTACCGTTGGGGATTAGAAACAACCGGATGGTTGTCAATGGGGCTGAAATCTATTTGAATTCCATTGATTTTCCCACCGTTTCCTATGGGTTCAATATCAAGGATACGCTCACCACGGGTAAGGATGTCTATGAAGTCAGCATTATGCAGCTCGTCAGCTTCACCTCTTTTAGGATTCATTACCGCATAGTTGTAAAAACGCTTGGTCAAAAGGTCAACGACCATGGGCACTGTAAAGCTGTCCAGCCAGAGGACATAAGCAGTGGCGCATGCCGGTGCCCCTGTTGCAACAGACAATACTTTGTAGGGATTTTCATAGGCATTCTGCTCCAAACCACTGCGTATAGTGTTCTCAAAAACATCCATAACAGATTCAAAAATACCGAAAACCATCTCATCCTTAAACATGTTAAAGGCTGACTGAGCAATGTGATGCCCAACATCACCCACGCAGTAGGCCGGAACAGTAACAATGTTTGCAAGGTGTACTCCGGCCTTAACAGCGGCCAGAACAACAGGTTTCATTTTTTCTTTATACTGGGCCATGTACTTGCGGGTGTCAAAGGAAGTGTGAGGACCATGTCCTCCCAGATTGTGAGTATCCATTAGTTTGGCCTGGGCTTCAACTGGTTCACGGTAGATATACTGAAACTGCTGTACTTCAGCCTCTTCAGCCTCAGCCATGGTTTTTCCCGATTCCAGTGCCGCGCGGAATGCGCCGCCCAAACCATAGGAAGTATTCATGCCCCAGGATTTGGAGGAGACAATAGCCTGTTTGTGAGCCTTAGGGATATCAAGGTCTGTAACTAGTCTGTTGACCAGGTTGGTTACTGAGCCACAGGAATAAGCAAAATCCACAACGCAGGTCAGCCCGTACATGCCCCCATATCGCCTTACAGCTTCGCGCCCAAGTAGGGCCCTATTTTCAGCTATGGCATCAATAAATTTCCACATTGATGCTTTGAACCCCGCATCTTCCTCATAGAGAATTTCCAGAATCGGAGGAGTCTGGTAGTGCTCGACAAAGGGATCATCCTCAGGGCGAATAGTATCTGTAAGCCCCACAAGTATGTCATAATGCGCATTTACTGATTTAACGTGAAGGTCAATAACCTCTTGGGATTGCCCTTCGGCCGGTGTCATTTTGTTTACAGCATCCACATATGGTTTACAATCAGTAATCTTGAAGTCCCCCCCCCTTTTTTCCTTGATAACAGAAAATACAGCCTTTGTTGCACCTACGGCTTCGTTGATCATTTTTTCATAAATTGTCATCTTAAATATCCTCCTTGTGATCATTAACTACTTGTTTTTGATTTGTCTTACGAATGTAAAACGTCTTTCATACAAAATGAAATTTTTCTTAAAATTCCCGCACCACCCCCTTTTTTATCATGTATGATTATTGCGCCTGTGATAAATCCGGTCTGGCAATTCATTCTGGAGCGCTCAACCCTCTGAGTCCTTAATATAATTTGGAACTTTCAGATAAAGTTGAGGCAATTGGCAAGATTTGGCGCCACTATAACTTGTTTTGGAGTATCTCTTTTGTAAAAAACCGAATTATGAAAATTATCTCTGAGAGCTCAGCGTCCAACAAAAGGGATTAGCATTTCTGACTGCCTATCTATGCCCTACGCTCCTTTTTTATTGTTCATAAGCCTTCTAAATAATGTCGATTCTGCATACAATGAATTTCAAATTACAAATTTATCGTAGCCACTAACTATCTACCCAAAATTCTCGATACGATAGAATTCAATATACAAACGTCGGTAATCAACAGAGAAAGCCAAGTCGTTTTTGGCAACTTGGCATTAGATAAGATGGAGAACTTAATAGCCTTGCAGTCCCGTCCTTCGGGTAGCCTTACACTGAATTTTTCTTTAAAAGCTAAATTTAGCTTAATCGTCATAAAATATTTTGTCAAGTGTTTTTTTAAATTTTTTTAAAAAAATGGAAACAAGATCTTATGGTCGGATAAATTTTTCATTAATTTAAATCCTGCATCCCGAAATCAAGTGGTAATTGTTAAACTTTCATTTATCAATATTTTGTATGCTGTTAAAACTATCATCATGAAATCAAGGTAATCTATTTTCACCCCAATTCACCATCAAAAAAATAAAAGACCTCGTTGCGCTTGATGGCTCAAGCAGATAGAATGTTTGTGTGACCAAAAAACTATCATCAACGAGGTGAAACACATTATGACACAAGGCGTATTACC
>Ga0190327_1000066_pt1 | contig 17645 bp, 15 predicted proteins | sample 48720401_MG_FD_161667 | JGI IMG/M metagenome (GOLD analysis project Ga0190327, IMG submission 161667) | Hydrothermal vent sediment bacterial communities from Southern Trench, Guaymas Basin, Mexico - 4872-04-0-1_MG | ecosystem: Environmental > Aquatic > Marine > Hydrothermal vents > Sediment ... | reverse complement strand
TTGACAGGCAACAGATCGGCAAAAAGACCGCGGTCTTTTTTTCGTTGTGGCGATGGTGGCGTAAAAATACCTGTAGCAGCGGTCTAACCTAAAAAATAAAATTATATAACTTATGACAAAAGGCTGCAAATAAACATTGCAGCCTTTTTTGTTTTAGGGCTGTAAAAATCTACAGCCTTTTTTATTGCTCAAAAGGTTGAATACTGATACAAAATTAAATGGAGGAAGACAATGCTAATCGTAATGGAAAAAAACACAAGTAAAGATACAATTCAAGCTGCGGTAACCGCAATTGAAAAAAGAGGGTATACCGCTCGCCCCATACCTGGAGGAGACAGGGTATCCATTGGAATTCTGCACAATAAGGGGTCTGTTGATGCCGCCCATTTTTTAGGGCTTGAAGGTGTAAAGGAGGTTATTTCGGTGACAAAACCGTATAAACTTGTCAGCCGGGAGTTTAAGCAGGAAAACACCCGCATTAAAGTGGGTGATGCTGTTTTCGGCGATGGAAGCTTTCCTGTTATTGCCGGCCCCTGTGCCGTTGAAAGCGAAACCCAAGTTCTATCTATTGCAAAATCTGTTAAAGATGCGGGTGCAAAATTATTCAGAGGCGGTGCGTTTAAACCGAGAACCTCTCCTTATTCTTTCCAGGGACTGGGGAAACAAGGTCTGAAATTATTGGCAACCGTGCGGGAAGAAACAGGATTGCCCGTTGTAACAGAGGTCATGGATGTTGAAAATTTTTCCCTTGTTGAAGACTATGCTGATGTCGTCCAGATTGGTACTAGAAATATGCAGAACTTCTCTCTTTTAAGACGGGCCGGAAAATCCAGCCGCCCTGTTGTTTTAAAAAGAGGGCTGTCAGCCACGCTTCAGGAATGGCTCATGGCGGCTGAATATATCATGGAAGAAGGTAACAACAATATTATTCTTTGTGAAAGAGGGGTAAGAACCTTTGTAAGACACAGCAGAAATACCTTAGATCTTTCTGTTGTGCCGGCTGCAAAAAAAGAAACTCACCTTCCCATCATTGTTGATCCCAGTCACGCGGCCGGTGTCAGGAACCAGGTGATTCCCCTTGCCTGCGCCTCAGCAGCATTAGGTGCTGATGGCATAATGATTGAAGTTCATAACCACCCGGAAGAAGCCTTAAGTGATGGCGCACAATCTTTATATCCGGATCAGTTTATTGCTGTTATGAAAAAAATAAACGCTATCCATGCCATTGTCAGGGAATAAGAATGGAAATATTTCATGTCAAAGGCCAGTCGAAACTCTCTTCCATTTATGTGGGAGAGCACCTTAAAAATCTGGAAAACTACCTGCCTTCCGGTCAGACAATTATTATTACAGATGAGAATATTAAAAAATATTATCAGAAAGACTTTCCCGATGTACCGGTCATCACCATTGGAACTGGAGAAGGTATCAAGACCCTTGCCACTGTTGAAACTATATTAAAGGAACTGATCTATTATTCCTGTGATCGCTCAAGCTTTATTGTGGGTATCGGCGGGGGAATTGTCTGTGATATTACAGGATTTGTCGCCTCTACTTTTTTAAGAGGGATAAATTTTGGGTTTGTATCCACTTCGCTTTTATCCCAGGTGGATGCCAGTGTTGGTGGAAAGAACGGAGTCAATTTGGATGCCTATAAAAATATGGTGGGAGTTTTTAACCAGCCTGAGTTTGTTATTTGTGATATTGACCTTTTAAGCACCCTGCCGAAAAAAGAAATTTCAAATGGCCTTGCCGAAATCGTTAAACATGCACTGATTTCAGACAAGGACCTGTTTAAATTTCTTGAAAAACATAAACACAACGCCCTTAGACTTGATAATGACACTATTTTTAAACTTGTGGCAACTTCTGTAAAAATTAAATCCCAAGTGGTTCAGCAGGATGAAAAAGAAGCCGGGGAAAGACGAAAACTCAATTTCGGTCATACCATTGGCCATGCCATTGAAAAATTTGAGATGGCAGAGCATGGCAGAGCTGTTGCCATGGGGATGGTGGCTGCTGCCAGATTTTCACAGGCCAAACACCTGATACATCAGGAAGATGTTTTCCGCATTACCCAGCTTTTAAATGACCTTAACCTTCCGACAATCCTTGATTATCCGGCAAAAGAAATTATCAACGCTGTTGAAAAAGATAAAAAAAAGCAGGGGAACGACCTTTTTTACGTTTTCCTTGAACAAATTGGAAAGGCAAGGGTTGAGAAAATCAGTTTTAATGACATGAATGACTTCATCATATCGATCTTTAAATAATAAAAAGGAAAAAAAATTATGGCGACTTTAAAAGGATCCCAAACCGAAAGAAATTTGTTAACCGCATTTGTCGGTGAATCCCAGGCAAGAAACCGGTACACCTATTTTGCCAGTGCAGCAAAAAAGGAAGGCTTTGTTCAAATTTCTAATATTTTTACAGAGACTGCCAACCAGGAAAAAGAACATGCCAAACGATTGTTTAAACTTCTTGAAGGTGGGGAAGTTGAGATCACAGGTGCATTTCCCGCTGGGGTGATCGGAACAACCCTTGAAAATCTTAAAGCAGCAGCAGCGGGAGAAGAACATGAATGGACAGAAATGTACCCTGACTTTGCCACAACTGCCAGAAAAGAAGGCTTTGATGCTATTGCGCTTATTTTTGAAATGATTGCTGTTGCAGAAAAACAACATGAAAAAAGATATATGAAACTGGCTGCAAATATTGAAACAGGAACCGTATTTAAAAAAGATACCAGTACAAAGTGGCAATGTCGAAACTGCGGGTATGTTCATGAAGGAGAAGAAGCCCTTGAAATGTGCCCGGCTTGTGCCCATCCACAGGCTTATTTTGAGCTGCTTGCTGAAAATTATTGATGAATTGACAAAAAATAATAAGCCCCTATCTTTAGAAAGATATTTTTTAACCATAATTATAAATTTAGGACGGTTATCATGACACAAAATATAATTGAACTTGATGATGATTCTTTTGAGGACAAAGTCCTCAAATCAGAGAAGCCAGTAATGGTAGATTTCTGGGCACCCTGGTGTGGCCCTTGTAAAGCCATTGCCCCGACCGTTGAGGCCCTTGAAAAAGAATATGGCAGTAAAATGACATTTGTCAAAGTAAATGTTGATGAAAATCCGATTAGCCCCAGTAAGTATGGTGTTCAGGCAATCCCTACACTGATTTTCTTTAAAAACGGAGAAATAGCAGATCAGATCACTGGAATGGTTGCCAAAGAAAAACTTGAGGAAACTATCAAAGACGTCCTTTAGGGAGAAATTATAATGACAACAACTGACTATGACCTTGTAATTATCGGTGCAGGCCCTGCCGGTCTGACAGCAGGGATCTATGCCGCCAGGGCAAGGATGAATGTCCTTTTATTGGAAAAAGTCGTACCGGGTGGGCAGATCCTGGTGACGGACTGGATAGAAAACTATCCCGGGTTTCCCGAAGGTATCTCAGGGTTTGATCTTGCCGATAAAATGAAAACCCAGGCGGAAGAGCTGGGTTTGAAGATTGAAACGGCAGAAGTCCATTCTCTCAATCTTTCCGGGGAATCAAAGGAAATCGTTCTAAAAGACGGGCGTATTACAACCAAAAGCCTTATCATTGCATCCGGTGCATCTCCGAGAATGCTTGGTATCGGCGAAGACAAATTCATGGGGAAAGGCATTTCTTTTTGTGCCACATGTGACGCTCCTTTTTTTAAGGATAAAACAGTTGTTGCTATTGGCGGGGGAGACACGGCTGTACAAGAGGCCATATATCTGACAAAATTTGCTAAAAAAGTCTATCTGATTCACAGAAGAGATGAGCTTCGAGCCACAAAAATACTTCAGGAACGAGCCTTTGAAAATAATAAGATTGAAATTATTTGGGACAGTATTCCAACTGGTGTAGAAGGCTTTTTCGGTGTAGAGGGTGTCAAGGTAAAAAATGTAAAAACCGATGAAGAAAAAACCATAAAAGCGGACGGGTGTTTTATATGGGTCGGTATTTTACCCAACACCTCTTTTTTGAATGATGCCGTTGAAACAGATAAATTCGGATTTATTCGATCTGATGCAAAAATGCAAACATCGGTTCCCGGCGTATATGCTGTCGGGGATGTAAGAGATACCCCATTAAGACAGATATCAACTGCGGTAGGGGATGCGGCTATTGCTGCTGTCTCTGCAGAACATTTTATTGAGAACCTATAATTATGAAAAGCCTATTTTTATTTTTTACAATTGTTTTGCTGTTTTCTGGGTGCTCGTGGTTTGAAATCTCACATGAAATGGAAAAAAATGCTGGAGAGCTTGTTTCAGAAGGGTCTTCTGCCTTTGTTTCAGGAGATTATAAAACTGCGGTAAAAGCCTATACAGACCTGAAGGATTGGTATCCGTTCAGCAAATATGCCATTTTAGCCGAACTCAAAATTGCCGATTCCCATTATCATCTTGAAGCGTATGACGAAGCAATTATCGCTTATGAAGAATTTGAAAAAATGCATCCAAGGAATGAAGCCATTCCTTATGTTATTTACCAGACCGGACTTTCCTGGTTTAACCAGCTGGATACGATAGACAGGGACCACACCCCTGCTAAAAACAGCCTGACTCAGTTTAACCGTCTTGTTGACCAATACCCTGAAAGTGAGTATGCCCAAAAGGCAAAGGGAAATATTAAAAAATGTGTGGAAAACCTTTCAGGACATGAACTCTATGTGGGCAATTATTATTATAAAACAAAAAAATATAAGGCTGCGTTGAAAAGATATGAGTATCTTGTCGAGAACTATCCGGATTCAAAAGAAAGCAAAGAAGCATTGAATAAAATTCCTAAGTGCCGGGAATTGGCAAATAAAAATTAAATTTTTCTTTACTTTTCTTTACTTTTGCTGTATCAATCCCAAGTTATTTTGTTTAAAAAGATTTGTTTTTAGGAGTATAAAAATGTCGAAAGAATGTGCAATTTGCGGGAAAAAACCAATGGTTGGGAATAATGTCAGTCATGCTCACAACCTGAATAAGAGAAGATTTAATCCTAACCTTCAAAGAGTTCGTGCCGTTATTAAACCAGGTTGTGTTAGAAAAATAGATGTGTGTACAAGTTGTATTAAAGCAGGAAAAGTAATCAAAGCTTCATAAATCAATCGTTTCGGATGATCCGTTTGACATTGGTTACTTTTTTTACTTTTCTGATTTCTAACATAATTTTTCGAAGCTGGTCAGAACTTTCAACCAGTATGGTAAAATAAAACAGGCCAACACCTGTTTCCTGGGTTTCGGTTTTTGCACTTAAAATATTAGATTTATATTTACTGATAACAAAGGCAATATCTGCCAGAAGCCCGAACCTGTCATCTGTGCGGACCTTGATACTGGCAGGATAGGATTCTGTAAAATTATCCCCCCACTGGACTTCAATCTGGCGCTCATTGCTCATTTTCATGATATTTAAGCACCCTTTCCGGTGAATGGTTACCCCTTGGCCTTGGGTGATGTAACCGATAATGCGGTCACCCGGAAGAGGATTACAGCATTTTGAGAACCTGACAAGAATATCATTAAGCCCTTTTACGATGATGCCTGTGCTTTCTTTTTTCTTTCGTTTTCCAACCAGTTTTTGAAGAATATTTCCTTCTTTAACTTCCTGTTTTTCAAGCTCCGGCAGCGCTTTATTCAAAATCTGCAAAGGGGTCAATTTCCCAAAGCCCACATTGGCAATCAGATCATCAACCGTTTTAAATCCGTAGGTATTGGCAACCTTTTTGATTTCCCCTGATTTAACCAGAGCATTAAAATTTTGGTTTTTCTTTCTGAATGTCTTTTCACACATTTCACGCCCCAGTGAATAACTTCTCTCTTTTTCCCTGGCATTGATCCAGGAGCGTATTTTCGTTCTGGCTTTTACAGTTTTTACAAAATTGAGCCAGTCAGGGCTTGGGGTATGGCCTTTGGTTGTGATAATTTCTATTGTATCGCCAGTTTTTAGCTCATGGGTGAGCGGTATCAGTTTCCCGTTGACCTTTGCTCCTGTACACGCTGCCCCGACTTCCGTATGGATCAGATAAGCAAAATCTACAGGCGTGGCTTTTTTAGGCAGGGTCTTAATGTCGCCCAGAGGTGTGAATACATATATTTCGTCAGGATATAAATCAATACGGACATTTTCCAGGAATTCGTCCGGATCATTATAATTTTCCTGGTTTTCCACAAGCTTTCTGATCCAGGAAAACAGCTCTCCGGCACTCTCATCAACCTTTGAGCCTTCTTTATAGCTCCAGTGGGCTGCAATTCCGGATTCTGCAATCCGGTCCATATCAGTGGTCCTGATCTGAATTTCAACCCGTTCACCTTTTGGACCCACAACCGTGGTATGGATAGATTGATACATATTGGGCTTGGGGTTACCGATATAATCTTTAATTTTATAGTAAATCGGCTTCCACATGGAATGGATGGCACCCATAGCAGCATAACACTGAGGTACCGAATCAAGAATGATTCTAAACGCTATAATGTCATAAACTTCATCAAATTCAAGATTCTGGGAGATCATTTTCTGGTAGATGCTGTAATGTTGTTTGTAACGCCCTTTAATTTCACATTCTAAGCTCATTTCTTTCATTTTTTTATGAAGTTTCTCATTGACCGTTTTAATGTACTCTTCTTTTTCGTCCTTGGCTTTATTCACCAGGGCATCAATACGTTCATATTCATCCCTTAGCGTATAATAAAAAGCAATTTCCTCCAGTTCATACTTTATCCAGAAAATTCCCAGCCGTGCGGCAATAGGAGCATAGATGTCCAGGGTTTCCTGAGCAATGGACGCCTGTTTTTCAGGCGTAAGGTGATATTTCAGGGTTCTCATATTATGGATTCTGTCCGCAAGCTTGATCAGCACCACCCGGATATCATCTGCCATGGCAAGAATCATTTTCCGTAAACTTTCTGCCTGCTGAGCTATTTTGCTTGGAAATGGCAGAGCTGAAAGCTTTGTTACACCGGAAACAATATGGGCAACATCCGAACCGAACATATATTCAATATCTTCTTTTGTTGCAGGTGTATCTTCAATTACATCGTGCAGAAGGGCTGCGGCAATGCTCTCAACATCCAGCCGCATATCAGCTAAAATATCGGCCACCTCAAGGGGATGGGACAGATAGGGTTCCCCGGAAAGCCGCATCTGGCCTTCATGAACCCTTGCTGAGTAGATATAGGCCCGGTCTATGATATCCGTATCCCCTTCGGGATTATACTCATAAATTTTATCCAGTATGTCGGTGATCCTGATCATGATCTATGCTTAGTATGCTTTTGCAAAAAGTACCCTTCTTGAACTTGAATTATTACAACAAATACAGTTTCCTTCTTCTGTAGGACTGTCAAAGGGAATACAGCGGATGGTAACGGACAGGTCTTTTTTTATTTTTTCCTCACATTCTTCTGACCCGCACCAATGGGCCATGACAAAGGCACCATTATTAAACCCTCTGGCTTTTTTATATAATTGATAAAAGGCTTTTTTATCATCAATTTCAAATGTGTTTTCTTTTCTATAGTTCTTTGCCCGGTTAAAAAGAGTATCCTGAATATTGTCCAGGATATCTGTGATCTGACCGATAAAGTCTTCCCTGTTCATGGATTGTTTCTGACTGGATGGTTCATCTCTTCTGGCCATAAAAACACTGTTTTGTGCCATATCTCTCTGCCCCAGCTCAACCCGGACAGGAACCCCTTTTTTTACCCAGTCCCATCCCCTGGCACCGCCGATATCCCGGTCATCAATTTCAACAATGATATGTCTGCCATGGTATTGCTTTTCTTCCAATGCATCTTTAAGGCTTTGAGCGCTTTCCATGACAGCTCGATTGTCGCCGTCCTTTTTAAAAATCGGAAGAATGACAACATGGGCCGGTGCCACCCGGGGAGGAAGCACAAGACCATCATCATCGGAATGCACCATGATCATCCCGCCGATCATTCGGGTGGAGGTTCCCCAGGATGTGGTCCAGGCATAGGCTTCTTCGCCTTCTTCAGTTTGAAATTTAATATTGGAACCTTTGGCAAAATTCTGACCCAGAAAATGGGATGTACCGGCCTGAAGCGCTCTCTTATCCTGCATCATAGCTTCGATACAGGTGGTATCATCTGCCCCTGGAAACCGTTCTGACGCGGTTTTTCTGCCCCTGATCACCGGCATGGCCAGATATTTTTCAACAAATTTTGTATAGACATCCAGCATGAGCATGGTTCTTTCTTTAGCTTCCTGCTCTGTGGCATGGGCGGTATGGCCTTCCTGCCATAAAAATTCACTGGTTCTTAAAAACATGCGGGTCCGCATCTCCCATCGAACCACATTGGCCCACTGGTTTAATAAAACAGGAAGATCTCTGTAGCTTCCTATCCATCTGGCCATGGATTCCCCAATAATGGTTTCAGAGGTAGGCCGCACAATTAAGGGTTCCGTCAGTTTCCCAGCCGGTTTTAAACCGCCTTTATCATCTTTTTCAAGCTTGTGGTGGGTAACAACAGCACATTCTTTGGCAAACCCTTCCACATGCTCAGCTTCTTTTTCCAAATAACTTAAAGGAATAAACAAAGGGAAATAAGCATTTTTTACACCGGTTTTTTTAAACATGGCATCTATCTCACGCACCATGTTTTCCCAAACCGCATACCCCCATGGTTTGATCACCATGCACCCCCTGACAGGTGAATTTTCAGCCATATCCGACTCTTTAATCACTTCCTGATACCAGGCGGGATAGTCTTGTTCCCGAGTTGGTGCGATCGCTGTTTTATTCTTTTTTGCCATTCTATTCCTCCGAATTCTTTGTCATATTATCAATTTCGCCCAGTAATTGATCCACAAGTTTATCCTGGTCTATTTTTCGTATCACTTTTCCCTTTTTAAATAGAATTCCCATGCCATCACCCCCAGCGATACCTATATCTGCCTCTTTTGCTTCACCGGGTCCATTTACAGCACATCCCATAATCGCAACTTTAATCTTAGAAGACCGTTTAAGTAAAGCTTTTTCTGCTTCTTCTGCAATTTTAAAAAGATCAATTTTACACCGCCCGCATGTGGGGCAAGAGATTAATTCCGGCCCCCGGCTTCTAATCCCAAGAGCCCTCAGGATTTCATAACCCGTCCTGATTTCCTCAACCGGATCCCGTGTCAATGAAACCCGAAGAGTATCTCCAAGGCCTTCTGCCAGCAGCATACCGATCCCGATAGCCGACTTTGTGATACCGGCATAAAGACCCCCGGCTTCTGTTACTCCGACATGAAACGGCACATCTGTTTTTGATGCCAAAATCCGGTAAGCCTTTACCGTTCTTGAGACATCCGACGCTTTAAGAGAAACTTTAATATCATAAAAATCCAAATCTTCAAGAATTTTTATATTACGCAATGCACTTTCCACCATGGCCTCAGCTGTGATGCCAAGACGCTGTTCAATCTGTTTTTCAAGGGAGCCTGCATTCACACCGATTCGTATGGGAATATTATGATCTTTTGCGCAATCCACAACTGTCTTGATCTTTTTGGCTTCCCCGATATTCCCCGGGTTGATTCTTAAGGCATCCGCACCTGCCCTGGCAGATGCCAACGCCAGCCTGAAATCAAAATGAATATCAGCGATGATTGGAATGGTAATGCACTGTTTGATCTTCTCAATGGCTGCTGCTGCTTCCATATCCGGAACTGCCACGCGGATGATTTCGCACCCTGCCTTTTCAAGGGCAAGGATCTGCTTGACCGTGGCTTCCACATCCTGGGTCTGGGTATTGGTCATAGATTGGACTGAAATCGGTGTATCAGAACCAATCTTAACCTTTCCGATAGTGATTTGACGGGTTTGCCGTCTTTGTTGAACCAGTGACATTTTATTATCCTGCAATTTATAAAAATTAAAAGCTTACAGCATTGCGTTTAACCTGTAAGCTAAAAAATAGTCGCTTCCTTAAAAGATATCAAAGCTGTCCTTTTTATTCAAGACAAGTGGTTTTTAAATGTTTTACAAAGTTACAACATTCATTATTCTAAAAGGCAGGCTTTCTCTTCCATTGCATTCTGGTACTGTTTTTAATATACTTTAAATGGAAAAATTTTTCGCTGAAACAGATATCAATAATTTGAAAGGTTTATACAGATGGACTCTCTCTATGGTTCGACCCAAGGCCCTTCCTTTAAAATATACCATGAATTAATGGCCAAAAAAGTAGGTGAAATTCTTCTGGTATCCTGCCCATACGATGCATTTATTCTGGAAGAGGAAGGCCGTCTTTCAACAAGAATTATCAATGAGTACAAAGGGCTTAACCTTTCAAAGCCCCCAAGACTTACCTGGGTGTCTTCAACATCTGAAGCATTTAAAAGACTTGAAACAAAAAAATTTGACTTGATCATTGCCATGCCGAGCCTGGATGGAATGGATGTATATTCCTTTAGCGCACAAGTAAAAAAAAGATATTCTGACCTGCCCTTTTCCATGCTACTGCATAATACCTGTGACATTGATAAATATATTGACGTGAATCATTCAACGGCAATTGACCGAACATATATCTGGGGAGGGAATGCAGACCTTCTGCTGGCTATCATTAAAAATTTTGAAGATGAAATGAATGTTGCATTTGATACAGAGAATGCCAATGTCAGGGTCATTGTCATAGTGGAGGATTCACCCTATCATTATTCTTCTTTTTTACCCGTACTTTACAAACAAATTGTACTGCAGACGCAGTCGGTTATTGATGAATCCATTAATGAAGAACATCGACTGCTGAAAATGCGGGGCCGCCCCAAAGTTTTGATTGCTCATAATTATGAAGAAGCCATGGCACTTTATGAAAGATATAAACCCTATCTGTTATCTGTCTTTTCAGATATGCGGTATCCCAGAAACGGGGTGATGGATAAATCAAGCGGATATAAGCTGCTCAAAAAAATAAAGAAAGAAATCCCGGATCTACCGGTATTAATCCTGAGTACGGATGAGCATAACAAAGAAAAAATAGCTGATATCCCAGCCGTCTTTATCAATAAGAATTCAAGCACATTAAATGACCGGATTAAGAATTTTTTTGTATCTTATCTTGGATTCGGTGCCTTTATATTTCGATTGCCCAACGGAGAGGAAATTGCCCGAGCTGACGATTTAAGGACTATTGAAAAACTTCTGCCGGAAATTCCTGATGAATCCATTGTTTATCACGCCATGAACAATGATTTTTCACGGTGGTTCATGGCCAGAAGTGAAATTGAGTTTGCATTCAAATTAAAGCCATATAAGATCACTGACTTCCCCGATCCCGGGGCACTGAAGAAATTTTTAATTACGAGTATTCACGCCAGGCGAAAGGGATCAAGGCAGGGGCAGATTATTGATTTTGATTCGGAAAAATTTGATTCGGATACAGATTTTATGAAAATCGGCAACGGCTCTCTTGGTGGGAAAGGCAGAGGGTTGGCATTTATGGCTTCTCAGATAAAGCAAAATGCTTATTTTCGGGACAAATTTCCGGATGTAGATATCAGTATTCCCCAGACCTTTATAATTTCAACAGAAGGATTTAAAATATTTAATGAAGAAAACAACCTTTCAAGACTTCTTGAATCTGAAGAGGACCTGGAAGATAACCAGATTGTTGAACAATTTGTCCAGGCCAGGTTTCCGAACGGGTTGAAAAAAAACCTGGAGGCCTATTTGCAGAGTGTCCGATATCCCATTGCCGTTCGATCCTCCTCCCTTTTTGAAGACGCACATTATCAGCCTTTTGCAGGACTTTATAATACCTATATGCTCCCCAATTCACATCCGAATCTTGAACATCGACTTGAACAACTGATTCTGGCGATCAAACTGGTTTATGCCTCTACGTATCTCAAGGCACCCAGATCCTATGCAAGATCCACCATGCATCGAACCGAAGACGAAGAAATGGCTGTCATCCTCCAGCAATTGACCGGTATGGCGTATCATCATTATTTTTATCCGGCAATTTCCGGTGTGGCCCAGTCTTATAATTTTTATCCCATTTCCCATTTAAAGGCAGAAGATGGAATTGCCTATATTGCTCTGGGGCTTGGAAAAATTGTCATGGAAGGCGGACAGACCTTAAGATTCTGTCCGAAATATCCCCAGTTTCTACCCCAGTTTTCCACTGTGGATAATATACTTGAGAACTCTCAAAAATATTTTTATGCTCTGAAACTTGATGAATTTCCGGACGGTGATAAATTTATATCCGGTTCCATTGAAGACCCTACCCTTGCACAACTTGATTTGGGCGAGGCAATCGATCATCCGGTTGTTAGATCATTGTCCTCCACTTTTCATGTTCAAGACAACCGGATCAGAGATTCTTTTTCCAATAAGGGATTCCCGGTATTAACCTTTGCCAATGTCTTAAAATACAACGCTTTCCCCCTTGCCCAGATTCTTGAAGAAGTCACCAAAATCGGCAGCAAATGGATGGGATCTTCTGTTGAAGTGGAATTTGCAGTTAATTTACCGGATGATAAAACCCGGAAGCCCCAATTTTCATTACTGCAAATCAGACCCATGGGGCAATATAAACAAAATCTTGAAGTTAAAATCGGGGAAAAAGAAATCAAGGACGCTTTCTGTTATTCTACCTTATCGCTGGGAAATGGTGAATATAAAGATATCTATGATATAGTATATGTAGATCCTGAAACCTTTAAGGCGGAAAAAACAATTGAAGTGGCTGCAGAAATAAATAAAATTAATGCCCTGTTTAATAAAAACAACAGAAAATACGTTTTGATCGGACCCGGCCGATGGGGATCATCAGACCGGTGGCTGGGTATTCCCGTAGTCTGGAATGATATTTCAAATGTGGGGGTGATGCTGGAAACCACCATTGAAAGCATTAAGGCCGATCCTTCCCAGGGATCTCACTTTTTCCAGAATATCACTTCCCTTGGTATCAGTTATATTACCATATCAGATAAGGGGGATGATTTTATTGATTATGAATTTTTCAGGTGCCAGGCCTGTGAAAACACAACAACGTATCTGAAACATATAAAATTTGAAACTCCCATAAAAATTCTGGTGGATGGAAAGACATCACAGGCAGTATTAATGCCCTATAAAGAGGATGAACCCTATGATATGATGGAGGATATTCCGAGCCTTGATGATCCTGTTAAACATTGATGGATTCCCTCAAATTTATTATTTTGAAGCCCATTATTCCAGGTTGTCCGAAACATGTAAATATTTTTGACGTATATTTTTTAAAGAATAAAAATCTTGTATTTGCTTTAGAAAACGGATTGCTTTAAGTTAAAGAGAGTTCTTTATTGTAAATATTATGCGGTCTTTTTCTAAGGATTTTTTTTCTAATGGAATTTTTCAATGATTTTTCAAAGTTTTCTAAGGGATTTGATAAGTGCATTACAACCATTGATTCCCATACTGAAGGGGAATCCACGCGTCTGATCGTCAATGGTTTGGGGGATATTAAAGGAAAGACCATGATGGATAAGCTTGAATGGTTTAAATCCCGATATGATCATATCCGGTGTCTTTTGACAAAAGAACCCAGAGGTCCCAAGATTTTGGCAGCTCTTGTGACCGGGAATGTCACTCCTGAAGCAAAGTTCGGACTGATCTACATGGATGCCAGACGATATCCCTATCTTTGTGGGCATGCAACCATTGGTGCTGTGGCAACCCTTGCCAGATCAGGTTTCCTTGTGCTTGAACAGGGGGAAAATTCTGTGCTTGTGGATACCCCGTCAGGGCTTATGGATGCCAGGGTGTTTGTTGATGAGGATAAACTCGATGCTGTGGCTATCAATATGGTGCCCTCCTTTGTTTATGCTACAGGTCAAAAGATTAAGGTTGAAGGGTTTGGAACGATAAAAGTGGATCTTGTCTGTACAGGCGGTTTTTTTGCCATGGTCGATTCACGTCAAATTCAAATAGAGCCGGATTTGGAAAATAAGGAATTTTTAACGGATCTGGGCATGAAGATTATTGATGCTGCCAATGAACAGCTTACCGTATCTCATCCTGTCAGACCGGATGTCAGAACCATTGATGTCACAGAATTTTATGATTCGCAACACGATGAGGACAACGCCTCCGGCAAAGGCATGGTCATTTATGGGGAATCCCATGCAGACCGGTCTCCCTGCGGCACGGGCACGGCTGCGAAACTGACGCTTCTTCATCATTATGGAAAAATTAAAATGAATCAGCGTTATATAAATTATAGTCCGTTGGGTACCTCGTTTGAGGCCATGCTGGTAAAGAAGGAAAAAATCGGACCTGTGGACGGGTTTATTGTGCAGATTAAAGGCATGGCCTACTTAACCGGGGTTCATCATTTTATCGTTGAAGATAATGACCCCTTTCAACAAGGATTTATCATGTAATGAAAATAGTTGCAGACATTATTTTGCATAATGGCATTATTCAAACTCAGGATGATTTTCATCCAAAGGCCCGGGCTGTTGCCATATCAGGCAAGAGGATTTTAAGCGCCGGGTCTGACAAAGATATCTTGGGGTTGGCTTCAAACCACACACAAGTAATTGATCTTGATAACAGAGTGGTATTACCCGGATTTATGGATACCCATTTTCATTTTTACGAGTGGGCACTCAATTATGACAGTATTGATTTTTCACGGGTTGGCTCATTTAAGGAAATGGAAGACGCTGTTTCAAAGAAGGCCCTGGCCGCGGGCGAGGGCAACTGGGTATTGGGTCAGGGCTTTAATGAGTCGGACTGGCCGGAGAATAAAATACCGGATCGGTATGATCTTGACAGGATTGCACCCGATAACCCGGTCTGTATCTGGAGATGCGACCTTCATTTATCTGTTGCCAATTCTCTTGGCTTAAAGCTTGCCGGAATCAGTTCTGCAACCCCTGATCCCAAAGATGGTGTGATTGAAAAGGACGTATCCGGCCGTCCCACAGGTGTTCTAAAGGAGCTTGCCTCAAACATGATCCGGAATGTTCTGCCTGAACTTTCCCGGGCAACCGTGCTTGAAAATATGCAAAAAGCCGTACATGATACCCATAAACTTGGACTTACATCCATTCATGATATCCGGCTCATGGGAGGACTTGACGGCGCAGATGCATTAAAGGCATGGCAGCGGCTTCACCGGGAAAACAGGCTTCATCTTCGTTGTCATGTGGCGCTTCCCGGGGAAATGACAGACCAGGCCATTGATTTAGGGCTTTGTACAGGGTTTGGGGATGATCTCTTAAAGATCGGTTATTTGAAATTTTTTTCAGACGGTGGTATGGGCGCAAGGACAGCCTGGATGACAAAAAAATATCTTGACGCGGGATTTGGCATGGCCCTGACCCCGGTTGCGGATATTGAAAAAGCAGTGTTAAAGGCTGATCAGGCTGGATTAAGCGTCATGGTGCATGCTGTTGGTGATCGGGCCAACAAAGAAATTATAGCCATGTTTCAGAGGATTGAAAGCAAAGCCCCGACCCGGTGTATAATTCCCCATCGAATCGAGCATGTCCAAATGGTTCTGCCTGAAGATCTTGAAAAACTTTCAGTATTGAAAAACATGGCTGTCTCCTGCCAGCCCAGCAACTTAAGCCTTGATATTTCCATGATTGATCAGTGTGCAGGATCCAGAGGGAAATATGCCTATACCCTGAAAAATATCTTAAAAACAGGCGTTCCCCTGATGCTCAGTTCTGATGCGCCTGTGGCAGATCCCAATCCTCTGGCAGGGATTTATTCTGCTGTTACAAGAAAAAGAATGAATAAGACTCCGGAGCAGGGATGGTATATGGAACAGGCACTCAGTGTTGAAGAAGCCGTTAAAGGGTATACCATCACCCCGGCTGTGGCTTCAGGAACAGGAGAGCAATTGGGATCTATTACAAAAGGCAAACTTGCAGATTTAATTGTTCTTGATCAGAATATTTTTAAGATTGATCCTGACAACATCCCGGATACACGAGTGGATTTAACCCTTTTTGATGGAAAAATTGTTTATGAAAGATGATTCATCACAGATGACCTTTTCCTATCTTACGACGATTTTTGACCGGTCGGCTGATGGGTTGATGATCTGCGATGTCAATGGAACAATCCTGAAGCTTAATCGTGCGGCTGAAATCTTAAACGGGGTAAAGGCATCTGAGGTGCTGGGAAAAGATGTTAGAACCCTTGTAAAAGAAGGACAGATTGACAGGTCAGCCACCCAGGAAGTCCTTGAAACAAAACGCCAGGTCAGTGTAATTCAGACGACACCGCGATCAGACTACACCTTGCTGGTGACAGGAACTCCGGTTTTTGATGATAACCATAACATTCTTTTTGTTGTTGTAAATGAAAGGGATATTTCCCTTATCGAAGGTATGAGACAACAGCTTGTACTTGTAAGGCAGGAGTCTGAAAAGATAAAGGATGAACTGACCGAGTTGACCCTGCTTGAATTAAAAGAGAACAATATCGTGGCCCAGAGCGATTCAATGAAGCAGACACTTCGACTGGCCTTGAAACTATCTGCCATTAACGCTTCCAATATTCTGATCCAGGGAGAATCCGGGACAGGCAAAGGGTTGCTGGCAAAATTCATTCACAAACACAGGGCCGGTAGTAAAATGCCGTTTATTCAGATCAATTGTGCGGCCCTGCCTGAAAACCTTCTAGAGGCTGAACTGTTTGGATATACAAAGGGAGCATTTACCGGAGCCAGTGAAAAAGGAAAGATAGGGTTGTTTGAACTGGCATCCGGGGGGACACTTTTTCTTGATGAAATCGGGGAAATGTCCATCGGGGTGCAGGCCAAGCTGTTGAAGTGCCTGGATGATCATGAAATTATGCCCATTGGCGGTATTACCCCCAAAAAAATAGACTGCTCGATTATTGCCGCCACCAATCAGGACCTTGACACCCGGACATTCAATAAGAAGTTCAGGCTGGATCTTTTTCATCGGCTTAATACGTTTACACTTTTGATCCCGCCATTGAGAAACCGGCCCGAGGATATTCTTGAGCTGGTTCGAATCACCCTTAAAAAATATAACAAACGATACAATCGCAGAGCAAAGATCGGTTACAAGGCATTTGACAGGCTTCAAACCTACGACTTCCCGGGGAATGTCCGGGAATTGGTCAATATCATTAAACAGGCTATTGTTATGTGTGACAGACGGTCTCTGGATGATTATCTGGTAAAAGCGTTAAACAAGACCAAGCCACCTGGAACAAAAGTGGAACCAATGAAAGAAGGCGGCAGTCTTTCGGATAAAATATGGGCGGTTGAAAATGAGATGCTGATGCAGGCAGCGATGAAATGCTTTACCACCAGGGAAGCTGCCAGGTTTTTGGGGATCAGTCAGCCCTCTGTGGTCAGAAAATGTAAAAAGCACGGGATTCGTATTACAAAAAATTAATATTGATTCATTTTTGTATCAGGCATGCGGATAAGCCCTTCTTTTAAGGTTTTGGTTAAATATAAATTTGATTCATTTTTAAATCGTATTATATATTCAATTATTTTAGATGGTTGAACCAATATTGATGATTCATATATGAATCAAATTTGATTTTTTGCAATTTTTAAAACGTCCCGCCAATAAAAATTCTTTTTATTTTCAGTTAGTTAATAAAATAA
>Ga0190327_1000065_pt1 | contig 17696 bp, 14 predicted proteins | sample 48720401_MG_FD_161667 | JGI IMG/M metagenome (GOLD analysis project Ga0190327, IMG submission 161667) | Hydrothermal vent sediment bacterial communities from Southern Trench, Guaymas Basin, Mexico - 4872-04-0-1_MG | ecosystem: Environmental > Aquatic > Marine > Hydrothermal vents > Sediment ... | reverse complement strand
CAATGTTTACAGCGAACCGGGCAACGGAACGATTTTTAAAATTTATCTGCCCCGGTATGAGGGCAAGGCTGCCAAGATCCAGAAGGAAAGTACAAAGGAAATTCCGCCAGGCCGCGGTGAGACAATCCTGGTGGTGGAGGATGATTCCCTGATTCTGGAACTCGTCAGAAAAATCCTCGAAAAGGCGGGTTACACCGTGTTGACCGCAGGCACCCCTGAAGAGGCCATGGAGTTGGCCGAGAAACACGCCGGCAAGATTCATCTTCTCTTAACCGACGTGATTATGCCTGAAATGAACGGGGGTGAACTGGCCCGACAGCTGCAATCTCTTTACCCGGACCTCAACTGTGTGTTCATGTCCGGACATACAGCCGATGTCATTGCCCATCGCGGTATCCTGGATGAGGGAATACACTTTGTTCAAAAGCCGTTCTCCAGAATAGAGTTAGAAAAAACGATCAGAAAAGCACTGGACGATTAAAGAAATTTGTTACAGGGAATCAATTTTTTCCTGGATAATTTTTAATCTTTCCTTGAACAGTTTATTGTCCGGGTCAAAGGTAATGCTGTTTTTTGCAAAGGTAAGCGCGATATTCAGGTTTTTCCCCCGGACTTCCAGAGATTTTGCATATCCGGATAAAGAGATTGCGTCAGAAGGATTCAGCTTAATGGCTTTGTTAAATTCTGGTCCTGCTTTTTCAGGAAGATTTCCATCAAGATAAATTTCACCTTTCATCCTGAACACCAGACCTGATTTCGGGTTTATCCGGCCGGCCGTTTCAAGGTGGGGCATGGCCAGGTCAGGGCTGCCTTTTTTTATGAGCAGATGCCCAAGGAGAAGTTCAACTTCAAAAATACAAGGATCAATGTCATGGGCTTTTCGTAAATAGAGGATGGCGTTGTCAATATCCTCTTCAATTTGATAAAGAAGGCCGATATTATAAATGACCATGAGTTCAGTGGGGTTTATCGCCATGGCTTTTTTGAATTCACGTTTTGCCTTATTAAGGTTTCCCATGACACCGAAACAGACGCCAAGGCTGTTGATCAGGTTAATGTCATCGGGTTTTAGGTCAAGACCTTTTTCATATTCTATGATGGCCATATCGGATTTATTCAACTGATAAAGTCGATCTCCGCTGATATTTAAGGATGTGGCATCAAAATGGATCAGGGTGTCCGGCCCGAAAAAGGCAGCGTGATCTATGGCTTTGAGGGCATTGGCAAAGGTTTGGGATTTTGAAAAGTCATGATAGGGGAATTTTGCCACACCCATAAGAATATCTGCTTTAAGGGCAGTTGATATTTTATTTTTTAATGCAGCCATTAGCTGTGAGGCCTTTTTTTCACTCTCATAGTCCCAGAATGCCAGAACAAACAAAGTATCTCCTAAGATTTCCCAGAGGCCTTTTTTATGATCCAAAAATGAGTTAAAGGAGGCTTCAAATGTATCCGTTATTTTTTTCTGAATGACATTTGATTCCTTCGATGAAATTCGGATTACGGCAATAAAAATTTTTTCTCCAGGGATTTTTGTTTCTGAAAGTCTTTTGTCAAAGGCGTTAATCCGGATCGATTTTTTCCAGAGAAGATCACTGAAATAGGTTTCAGGAGGGGTGAAGCTGGAAACATCAGAATCGGTTTTTAGAAAATGAATTTCTTTTGAAGAGAATTTACTGGTCATTTTTTATCAGTATTTTGGCTAAGGTTGAAGAAATGATGGCTTCCTGTCCGTCTTGAATCGTTCTGGGATCTAAAATATATTGATTGTTTTCTATCCTGCCGATAATGGCCGGTGTTGCCAGGCGCATATTGATTTCAAGTTTGGATACCGACATGTTTTCAGGTTGGATGGTGACACACCGAGTTGGAAGATTCAGTTCAGGAAATGACCCACCCCCCGGTCTTGAATTCAGGTCGGCAAAATCAATATCCGCCAGGAAGCTGATATCTTTTTTAATGGTTTTAAATAGTAGATCTGCTTTTTTGCAGATATCTTTAAAGGACAGGGTCAGCATTCTTAAGGTGGGTATTTTCCGGATGGCTTTTTCCTCATCCCTGTAAAGTTTTAATGTGGATTCAAGGGCTGCAAGGGTCAGTTTGTCAACTCTCAGGGCCCGGGTCAAAGGATTTTTTTTGATTTGATCAATGGTCTCTTTCCGTCCAACAATGATTCCCGTTTGAGGCCCTCCTAAAAGTTTGTCTCCGCTGAATGTTACAATATCTGCGCCGGAACGAACAGAATCTGCCACTGTGGGCTCCGGGGGAAGGCCATATTTTGAGAAATCAATTAAGGTGCCAGACCCAAGATCTTCCATCACCGGGATGTTGGTGTTTTTCCCAAGTGATACCAAGTCTTTTAGGGAAACGCTGGCCGTAAAGCCTTCAATTTTATAATTACTGGCATGAACCTTTAAAAATAGTCCTGTGTTATCTGATATGGCAGTCTCATAATCCTTGAGGTGTGTCCGGTTTGTGGTGCCCACTTCCTTTAAGATGCATCCGCTTTTTGACATCACATCCGGTATCCTGAAAGACCCGCCGATTTCAACAAGCTCGCCTCTGGATACAACCACCTGTGTGTTTTCGGCGATAGTGTTTAACGCCAGTAAAACAGCACCGGCATTATTGTTTACGACAATAGCGCTCTGGGCACCGGTTAGTTCACAGATCAGCTCATCCACGGCTTCATATCGAATGCCTCTTTTGCCGGTTTCAATTTTCAGTTCAAGGTTGGAATAGGATTGGGCAATGCGTGTTATATTCTTTAAGGCGTCGTCACATAAAAGAGCCCGGCCGAGATTGGTATGGAGAACAACGCCAGTGGCATTGATAACATTGACAAGCCTGGGTCGGATCTTCTCTTTTGCAAGGACGTGCATCTGCATGAGGATGGTATCATCGTTTATCGGTGTCTCAATATTTGCCAGAATATTTTTTCGTATTATCTCAAGGGCGGTTCTTGCAGACTCAAGAATCACACTTCGAGGGATATCAAGAAAGGACTTGTTTTTTTTGGAAAGTTCCAGAAGATGATCAATACCCGGCAGATTTTTGAGGTTTTCATGCTTGTCCGAACGGGTCATTTTCCCCCCTTGGGTTCTTTATAAAGCGCCAGTACGCCTGACCTTGCAAGTTTTTTGATGCCAAACGGTTCCAGCAGGACAAGCAGTTCATCAATCGTATCCTCATTGCCGGTTGCTTCGAAAATATAATATTGTTGGCCTTCATCCAAGACGTGGCCATTATAGTCAGCAATAATTTTTTTTATTTTCCCCTGGGTATGAGACGTTGCCTGAACACAAATAAGAGCCATCTCACGTTTTACAGCCTTTTCCCCTGTCATGTTTCTGAGTTTAATGACATTTACAAGGCGCTTGATCTGTTTTTTACATTGTTCAAGCTGGAGAGGGGTGGCATTCGTTGTAATAGTAATTCTGGACATTTTCGGATTGGCAGTGGGGGCACCGCAGATGGTTTCAATATTATAACCCCGTCCGGCAAAAAGTCCTGCAATCCTGGCGGTGACGCCGGGTTCATTTTCGACCAGCATGGTGAGTATGTATTTTTCCTGGTTCATAATCTCCTAAAATAGTTGTTCAGGTTAATTATTATTATCTTATTTTATTATGATTTGAATCAGTATCAATGATTTTTGGATTTGTAAAGCTAAGAATAAACTGATGAGATTGTTGACTAAAACCTTTCACCAGATTATAGGAGAGAAGAAATAATTATTTTTAAAATCGGAGATTTTTTTAATGGCTGAAAAACCGACCTATGGAGACTTGGAACAACGGATTTTGGAATTAGAGAAAGCAGCAGAAAGATATGCTGTACAGAATAGCGATGAAAAATATCGTATTTTGTTTGAAAAATCCAAAGATGCTATTTTGATAATCGAAAATGGAAAATTTGTTGACTGCAACCAGGCAACAGTGGATATGCTGGGGTATAAAAATAAAACAGAATTTTTAAAAATCCATCCTTCAGAACTTTCCCCGGACAAGCAAGCGGATGGCAAAGACTCCTTCACTAAAGCAAATAAAATGATGGGTCTTGCGTTGAAAAACGGCAGCCATCTGTTTGAATGGGATCACATCAGAGCAAATGGAGAAGTTTTTCCTGTAGAGGTTCTTCTAACGACAATTTCCAATCAGGAAGGCAACCAGAAAATTCATACGATCTGGCGGGATATCACCCATCGTAAAAAGGAAGAAATGATCCGCCAGGAAGAGAAAGAAACCCTTTCGACAATTCTTAAAAGCACGCCCCATGGGATTACATTGATTGATAACCATGGGAAATACCTTTATGTAAATTCTTATTTTACAAAAATTACAGGATATACGCTGCAAGATATTGCTACCAAAGAAGACTGGTTCAAGAAAGCCTATCCGGATAAAAAGTATCGAAAGAAGGTCTCCCAAGTATGGAACAGTGACAACAATCATTCATACCGGGGAAAGTATCGAGAATTCAAGATCAGGTGTAAAGATGGCCAGTCAAAATATATAGAATTCAGATCCACTTTTTTAGAGGATCGAAAAATTTCTGTGCTGACAGATATTACACAAAAAAAACAGGCACAGGATGAATTAAACCAGATGAACCTGGCACTTGAAAAAGCCATTGAACAGGCAAACATGATGGCGCAAAAGGCTGAAATTGCCAACGTTGCCAAGAGTGAATTTCTTGCCAACATGAGTCATGAAATCCGGACCCCTTTAAACGGTGTCCTCGGGATGACCGGTCTTTTACTGGACACAGACCTTACCAATGTCCAGCGGCAGTATGCCAACATCGTGCGGAACAGTGGAGAATCGCTCTTAACTGTGATTAACGATATTCTTGATTTTTCAAAGATAGAAGCTGGCAAGCTTGAAATGGAAGTTATCGACTTTGACCTGCGTTCCCTGCTGGATGATTTTGCCTCCATGATGTCTTTGCGGATTCAAAAAAAGAATCTGGAATTTATTTGCGCCGCATCCCCAGACGTACCTGCCTTGCTTCGAGGGGATCCTGGACGGCTTCGGCAGGTTTTTGCCAACCTTGTGGGCAATGCCGCTAAATTTACTGAGAAGGGAGAAATTTCAGTTCGATCGTACCTGGAAAAAGAAACCCCGGAAGAGGTTAAACTTTTATTTTCTGTCAAAGATACCGGTATCGGGATCCCTGAAGAAAAACATGACATGCTCTTTCAAAGTTTTACCCAGGCAGACACTTCTACTACCCGGAAATTCGGGGGCACGGGCCTGGGCCTGACTATCTCCAAAAAACTGTGTGAAATGATGGGAGGAGAAATCGGTTTAAACAGTGAGGTTAACAAAGGGTCTGAATTCTGGTTTACAGCTTGTTTTAAAAAGCAGGAAGAATCCGCCTGTCCCTTTATGCCGGTGCAAATATCGGATATGAAGGAATACCATATCCTGGTGGTGGATGACAATGAAACCAATCGTGACATCCTTCAGGGTCAGTTGGGTTCCTGGGGGTGCAGGGTAAAAGAAGCGGTGGATGGGCCTGATGCTCTGCACAAATTCTATCAGGCAGACAATGAAAAAGATCCCTTTCAAGTTGCTATTTTGGATATGCAGATGCCTGGAATGGACGGTCTGTCATTAGGCAAGGTCATTAAAGCAGATGATAAGCTTAAATCAGTTCACCTGATCATGATGACCTCAATGGGGCAGGCAGGTGACGCTAGACTATTTGAGAAAGCAGGGTTTGCTGCGTACTTAATGAAACCGGTGGGCCATTCCGACCTGTTTGACTGCCTGTCAACAATTATATCCGGTGATTCCAAATCTCAACAGAAAAAAGCCATTATTACCCGACACACGGTTCGGGAACTGCAAAGAAAGAATATTCGTATTCTCCTGGCCGAGGATAATATTACAAATCAGCAGGTCGCCACAGGTATTTTGAAAAAATTTGGTTTTATGGGGGTCAAGACGGTATCAAATGGTATCCAGGCAGTAAAAGCACTTGAAGAATCGTCTTATAATCTTGTTTTAATGGATGTGCAGATGCCGGAAATGGACGGCTTTGAAGCCACACGTAAAATTCGAAAAATAGAATCCGAATCCGGTAAAAAAAGAATCCCCATCATCGCAATGACCGCTCACGCCATGAAAAAAGATCGGGACAACTGCATTTCGGCCGGTATGGATGACTATGTCTCCAAACCGATAGATCCGAAATTTTTTTTGGAAGTTCTGAAACGCTGGTTACCCGGAAAGAAGGCAGCAACGGATTCTGACAACCCATTGGACCCGGAAATAATCGAGGGGATTGATCCGAGGGTATTTGATAAAGACGCTCTGATGGAACGGGTGATGGGTGACACGGAACTGGCTGAAACAGTTATTTTAAGTTTTCTGGATGACATACCCAGACAGATGGATGCGCTCATAAAGTTTATCGATCAAAAAGGTACAGAGGATGCAGGAAAGCAGGGACATCAAATCAAAGGTGCAGCCGGCAATGTAGGGGCTAATACCCTCAGAGAAATTGCTTCTGACATCGAGACAGCCGGGAAAGCCGGGGAGTTAGATAGGCTTATCTTTCTTGTACCCCGATTGGAAGAAGCATTTGATCAATTGAAAAAGGTAATGGAGGAAATGATCCGATGAAAATATTGATTGCCGAAGATGACATAACTTCCCGGATCATGTTGGCGTCTGTTTTAAAAAAATGGGGCTTTACCCTGGTTTTGGCGTGCGATGGAAAAGAAGCATGGGATGTCATGCAATCTAAAGATGCGCCCAGACTTGCCATCCTTGACTGGCAAATGCCTGAAATGAACGGAATTGAGGTGTGTCAAAAAATACGTGAAATCGATACCTCCGATCCACCCTACCTGATTGTCCTGACGTCAAAAGATGAGAAAAAGGATATCGTCAAGGGTCTTGAAGCCGGCGCAAACGATTTTATTTCAAAACCTTATGATAATCAAGAGCTGCGGGCCAGAATCAATGTCGGCAAACGGATGGTAACGCTTCAATCCGAACTTGCTGATGCATACAAATCACTGAAACATGAAGCCATGCATGATCCTTTGACCAATATTTATAACCGCCGGGCAATTATGGAACTTCTGGAAAAAGAAATTGCCAGAGCGAAACGGGAAAAAACCGGTCTGTGCGTTGGCTTGTGTGACCTTGATCATTTTAAAAAGGTGAATGATACCTATGGCCATCAAATTGGTGATGAGGTGTTGATTGCGTTTACCCGACTGGTCTCGGATAAGTTGCGGCTAAATGACCATGTGGGCCGGATTGGGGGGGAAGAATTTCTGATTGTGGTATCCGGATCTAAAGAGTTAAAACAGGATGTCATGTTTGAACGGATCTGTGAGCACGTTCGTAACAGTGAAATTCCCACTGAAAAAGGAAATGTTTCTATCACTGTCAGTATCGGGGTGGCTCAATATACGGGTAGTGAAAATTCTGACGCCTTGCTGGCAGCAGCAGATACGGCTTTATATCATGCCAAGAAAACTGGGAGGGACAGTGTCGTTTATGCAAAAACAAGGTAAGGATTATATTGTGTTCCCTTTGGATTTTGCTTCTGTAAAGGAAGCAAAAGAGTATGTGAAACTCCTTGATGGAAACGTGGGAATGTTTAAAATCGGCCTTGAATTGTTTATTGATCAGGGGCCGTCTGTGGTTCAAATGGTCAAAAAAGAGAGCCGGGCAAAAATATTTCTTGATCTTAAGCTTCATGATATTTCAGCTACTGTTCTAAGGGCCATGGGAAGGGTCGCAGCGTTAGGCGTTGATCTTGTCACTGTTCATTGTTCATCATCAAAAAATATGCTTGAAAAGGCTGTGCAGGGTGGGCAGGGGAAAACAGGTGTGCTGGGAGTCACCCTTTTAACGGATAATGATGCGGATATAGTTAAAGCGTCCGGATTTAAAGGCGAATTTGTAAAAGACCCCCAACTTCTGGTCATGCATCGGGCAAAAATGGCCTATGATGCCGGGTGCAAAGGGGTGGTCTGCTCAGGTCAGGAAGTGCAACAGATAAAAAAGCGTTTTGGAGACTCTTTTCTGGCCGTAACACCGGGAATCAGACCGGCATGGACATTCCTTGAAAATGATGATCAAAAAAGAGTCACCACTCCGGGTCAGGCCATTGCTCTTGGCAGTGACCTGATCGTTATTGGCCGACCCATAAGGGATGCCGATGATCCAGGAAAGGCTGCTCAAGCTGTCATTAAGGAGATTGAAGCCGCCCTGAATCCTTTATAAAATTTATTTTTCCTGATCCAGCCCGAATGTGGTATGGAGCGTTCGGACGGCAAGCTCAGCATATTTTGCCAGGATGATACAGGAGATTCTGATCTCGGAAGTACTGATCAGCCGGATATTGATATTTTCAGCTGCCAGGGCCTGGAACATGGTGGCTGCCACGCCGGAATGACTTTTCATCCCCAGTCCGATAACCGAAACCTTGGCAATTTCTTCAGCCGTGAGAATCTCAACGGCACCAATCTGTTTGGCAACTTTATAGGAGATTTCTTTTGCCCGTTCAAAGTCATCTTTGGTCACCGTAAAGGTCAGGTCTGTCTCTCCGCCGGAGCGGGTATTCTGAATAATCATGTCCACGCTTATTTCCGCCTCTGCTAGCGGGGTGAATATCTTTGCAGAAACACCGGGCTGGTCAGGAACACGTTTTAAAGTGATTCTTGCTTCATTCATATCACAGGTAATACCTGATACAATGACACTTTCCATATCAGAGCTCTCGTTAACAACCATTGTTCCTTCCTCCTCATTGAATGATGACCTTACATGTATGGGCACATTATATTTTTTTGCAAATTCAACCGAACGAATCTGAAGCACCTTGGCACCCAGTATGGCCATTTCAAGCATTTCTTCATAGGATATTCTGTTGATTTTTCTGGCAGCGCGGCAAATCCTGGGGTCCGTGGTATACACGCCATCCACATCTGTGAAGATTTCACAGACATCAGCTTTCAGGGAGGATGCAATGGCGACGGCTGATGTGTCAGACCCACCGCGACCCAGGGTAGTGATGGTGCCATCTTCGTCTGCGCCTTGAAAGCCTGCAACAACGGCAATATTTCCTTCTTTAAGGGCCGATTGTATATTTTGACCATTAATATCAAGTATCCTTGCCTTACCGGATGTTTTATCCGTTCGAATCCCTGCCTGGAAACCCAGAAACGATTTTGCCTTGTATCCTCTTGATTTAAGGATCATGGCAAGAAGGGCCGCTGTTGTCTGTTCACCCGTGGCAAGCAGTACGTCAAGCTCCCTTTTGTCAGGTGTCTTTGAGGCTTGTTTTGCCAGACTGATAAGACTGTCGGTTACACCTGACATGGCCGAAAGGACAACAACAACTTTGTCACCCGCATCGGATGCTTTGCTGACCCTGTCTGCAACATGGTTGATCCGTTCAATGTCGGCGACAGAGGTTCCTCCATATTTTTGTACGCGTAACGCCATAATAACTCCAGAAATCAATAAACAATAATTTATAAAACTAACTTGCCTAACAGATTTGATCCGGATTGTCCAGAAGCAAAAATAGAAAGTATTCTATTATAGTGTTCATCAAATTCAAAATTTATTTTAATATCAAATTTAAAAGAAATACGTTCAAGAAGCTCTGGCCATTCAACAACCATAATATGGGTGTCATCCATTAGATCATCAAATCCGATCCCCTCAAGTTCATCTTCAGATGTCAGTCTGTAAAGATCAAGATGACAGAGTGTAAACAACCCCGCTGGATACTCATTAATAATATTAAATGTCGGGCTTGTGATATAATATTTTTCAGACACCCCAAGCCCTTTTGCAAGCCCCTGGACAAAGGTTGTCTTGCCTGCTCCCAGATCCCCTTTAAGGGAAATGGAAATTCCTTGTGAGAGTGATTTGCCGATTGCTTCGCCCAGTTCAAGGGTCTGGGCTGCATTTTTTGATGTGATGATTTTCATAAAAGATAGTGATGAATGGTTTTGGGAATCATTTGAATCATATCGGTCGCGACAAAGCCGAAGGCGCCGATTTCTTTGGCAAGAATATCAGCACACAACCCATGGATAAAAACCCCTGCAAGACTCGCCTTTTCAGGGGAAAATTTCTGGGCGTAAAACCCTGCGATCATGCCGGTGAGGACATCTCCCATGCCGCCGGAAGCCATGCCGGGATTGCCGGTGGGGCAGATAAAAGATCTGCCGTCCGGGAGACTGACAAGGGTCTGGGCACCTTTTAAGACCAGAGTGACATCATATGCTTTTGCAAATCGGGAAGCGATACCGATTCTGTCTGCCTGGATATCCGATGTTGTCATATTACAAAGCCTCGCCATTTCACCGGGATGAGGGGTTAAAATGGCAGGCGATTTTTTCTTTTTTAGAATTTCCGGGGTCTGGGCAATACAATTGATAGCATCTGCATCAATAATCAGCGGCACATTACTTTTTTCAATGAGCTTGCTGACAAGTTGTCTTGTGCCGTTTCGGGTGCCAAGACCCGGGCCAATGGCAAGGGCTTGTTTGTCTTTTAAAAGGGTTTGAATGTCATCAAAACAATTGTCTGATAAAAATCCGTTTTCTTTTTCAGGTAAAGGATGGGTCATGGGTTCAATCACCAGTGGTTCTATGATTTTGTTGAGGCTTTTGGCAATGCCAAGGGTGACAAGGCCGGTGCCGCACCGCATGGCTGCATTGGCACAGAGGGCCGCTGCCCCTGTTTTCCCCATTGATCCGGCAATGACCAGTAAATGCCCGAAGCTGCCTTTATGGCTTTGGAAATTTCTGGGGGTGAAACAGGCGGCAATTTCTTTTTTTTCTATCAAAGAGAGTTGAATGTTTTTTTCCCGGGCAATAAAGTTTGGAATGCCGATATCAATAATTTTAAGGTCACCCGTATAGGTGTTTCCCGGATAGAGAAGTTGACCGGCCTTGGCAAAGGCAAAGGTGGCGGTGGCGTCTGCCTTTACAGCGGTTCCCAGGGGTTGACCTGTATCCGAATGAAGGCCTGAAGGGATATCCACCGAAAAGACAGGTCGTTGGGAGGAATTTATTAATTCGATGGCGTCCTTGAAAACCCCTCTGACGTCAGAATTAAGCCCAGTTCCCAAAATAGCATCAACAAAGAGATCATGGTGAAGAATGCGTGTTTTCTGTGTTTTAAATGCATCTGCAGTCGGAATTTCAACAATGGAACAGGTGGAGGAGCGATCACATAGTTTTTGGGCAAGATCCATATTAATTTTTGCATCACCCACCACTTTTTCTTTTGAAGACAATAAAAAGGTATTAACAATGATCCCTTTTTCCATCAAATACCGTGCAATGACAAAGCCATCTCCGCCATTGTTGCCCCGACCGGCGATCACGGCAATTTTTTTTGGTTTAATATCTTTAAATTTTTTCAGCAGAAAATCAACAGCACCCCTTCCGGCATTTTCCATTAAAACGAGCCCGGGGATGCCAAAAGATTCTATGGTCTGCTTGTCCATCTCCTGCATTTGACTGGCTGTAACAAGATGCATGGTAGTTCTCCTCTAAATCATTTTATAAATGAGATTGGCATGGATTTCAAGATATTTTACCCACAGTCTTTCATGACCTCTTTATGTCGAAAACAGGAAATCAGATGATCGTTGACCATGCCCACTGCCTGCATATGAGCATAGATAATGGTTGACCCCACAAATTTAAACCCCCGCTGCTTGAGATCTTTTGAAAAGGCATCGGATTCCCTGGTGGTCGCCGGAACCTGGTCAAGGGTTTTGAATTCGTTCACTTTCTGTTTCCCGTCAACAAATTGCCAGGCGTAGTTGTCAAAAGATCCGAATTCTTCCTGGATTTTAATAAATGCCCGTGCGTTTGTCACCGCCGCAGTAACTTTGAGTCGGTTGCGGATAATGCCCGGGTCTAAAAGGAGAGATTCAATTTTTTCAGAGCTGAATCGTGCTACTTTTTCAACATTAAAATTTGCAAACGCTTTTTTATATCCCGGCCTTCTTTTCAGAATCGTGAGCCAGGAGAGTCCTGCCTGGGCACCTTCCAATATGATAAATTCAAAGAGTTTTTTATCATCATGAACCGGTACGCCCCATTCTTCATCATGGTATGTGATATAAACCGGATCATTTGTCACCCATCCGCATCGGTCCATTTTGAATGCCCTTAAATAATATCTTGGTTTTCATCCCAATTGTATTGCGCACAGGATACCTTTTTTTTATTAAAAAATATATAGATCACTTTCATAAGAAATTTAAATACTTAAGCATCAGATGCAATCCATGGCAAATACCTGTTTTCTTTCTTGACGCTATGGTCTAAATTGATTAATCAATTAAGAACTGGAGAGATAAATGCCAAACAAAAATTTGGAAATATTGAGATGAAAAAAAAGAAGAGAATTCCAGACAATCAGATTACTGTATATCATACACCTGAGGGTGGAATTAATATAGAAGTGCTGTACGCTAATGAAAACATTTGGCTTCCCCAGAAGCGGATTGCGGAACTGTTTGATGTGGATCGTAGTGTTGTTACCAAACACCTGAAGAATATCTTTTCTGGTAACGAGTTAGAGGAAGATTCAGTATGTGCAAAATTTGCACATACTGCTGAAGATGGGAAGGAATATCAGACAAAGTTCTATTCGCTTGAGGCAATTATTGCGGTGGGGTATCGGGTGAATTCGGTCCGTGGTACGCAATTTCGACAATGGGCCGTTACAATTCTACAGGAGTATATACACAAAGGTTTTGCCATTGATAGCGATCGCTTTAAATACGGTTCTCGATTCAGCGCCCGGTTTTTCGATGATTTGCTTGAAGAAATCAGGGATATCCGTGCAAGCGAAAGAAGGGTGTATCAAAAAATTACAGATATTTATGCAACTTCGATTGATTATTCTGCTAAAGTAGAAGATACGAAAATCTTTTTTGCCACAGTTCAAAACAAACTGCACTTTGCCATTACCGGGCAAACTGCCGCTGAGATTGTTGCAAAACGGGCAGATAGCACTAAACTAAACATGGTTTAATTAGTCATGAAGTTGCTTTGGTTTTGGCACATAAGGAATATGAAATTTTCAAGAAAGACCAGGATAAAAATTACATTTCCGATTTTGATCTCGAAGTCAAAATTCTTTTAGATAAAAAGAAAGACGATGGAAATGAGAATGACTGAAATCATGAAATCTGTTCAGAATAAATAATACAAGAATGATTTCGTTTTTTTGGTGTTTTACAAGAGTGAAATTTTGACTTTTTAAGGGAATGTGAATATATTAGCCTTTGATTTTTTGGGTGAAGGATAAAAGGAAAGATTGATTTTTAAGATATGGAAAAACCTGAAATTAAAATAGGATCAGGATATGATGTTCACCGGCTGGTGTCAGGCAGAAAACTGGTTATTGGCGGGGTGGATATTGATTTTGAACGGGGGCTTGAAGGCCACTCCGATGCTGATGTGTTGATTCATGCGGTGTGTGACGCCATTTTGGGTGCGGCAGGTCTTGGAGATATTGGAGAGCATTTTGCGGATACTGATCCTGAATACAAAGGGATTTCAAGTATGATCCTGCTTGAAAAATGCGGGGCGCTGTTGGAAAAACAGGGATATGAAGTGTCTAATATGGATTGTATTGTGTTCGCTCAGGTGCCAAAGATCAGTCCCTATAAGAAAAAAATGGAAGACAATATTGCCGGGAGTTTAAATATGGATGCAGTTCTTGTGAATGTAAAAGCCACCACAACTGAAAAATTGGGGTTTATCGGAAAAGAGCAGGGCATTGCGGCCCAGTGTACACTATTAGTAAAAGCTGACCGGAGAAAAATATAATGGGTTTAAAAGTTTATAATACATTGCATGGTAAGAAAGAAGTATTTGTCCCTCTGGTTGAAGGCAAAGTCGGTATGTACGTGTGCGGCCCTACCGTATATGATACTAGCCATATCGGCCATGCCCGTTCTGTTGTTGTGTTTGATACGATTTACAGATGGCTCACGGAGCTTAAGTATGACGTCAGGTATGTCAGAAACTTTACAGATGTAGATGACAAGATTATTAAAAAATCCAATGAAACAGGGGTTGACTGCACTGCCATTACAGAGAAATATATTGATGAATTTCATAATGAAATGGATGCGCTCAATGTATTGAGACCGAGTGTTGAACCCAAAGCTACTGACCATATCCGGCATATTATTGAGTTTATTCAAATGCTGATTGATAAAGGCAAAGCCTATCATGTTGAAGGGGGAGATGTGTATTTTTCCATTGATTCCTTTAAGGAGTATGGCAAACTTTCCGGTCGGAATATTGAAGACATGAAGGCTGGGGCGAGGATTGCAGTAGATGAGAACAAGAAAAATCCATTTGATTTTGTCCTGTGGAAGCCGGCTAAACCAGGGGAACCTTTCTGGGAAAGCCCGTGGGGAAAGGGAAGACCCGGCTGGCATATTGAATGCTCAGCCATGAGCTATGAATACCTTGGACAAGGGTTTGATATCCATGGCGGTGGAAAAGATCTGATCTTTCCCCATCATGAAAATGAGATCGCCCAGAGCGAGGCTGCGTTTGGCACTCAATTCGTTAAATATTGGATTCACAACGGGTTTGTGGACATTAACAATGAAAAAATGTCAAAATCCCTGGGTAATTTCACCATGATCAAGGAAGTTCTTGCGAGCTATTCTGCGGAGGTAATCCGCATGTTTCTTCTGTCAAAACATTATAGAAGCCCCATTGATTACAGTGAAGATTCCATGAGAGAAATTTCTCTGGGGCTGGACAGGATTTATGCATTTCTTGAAAGACTGGAAAAAGCAGGGTGTAAAGTTGATGCATCCCGGAAGGGTGATTTGTGGAATGATTTTGAAATGGCCATGAATGATGATTTTAACTCTGCAAAGGCGATGGCATCTGTTTTTGAAGCCGTTAAAAAAGGGAATAAGATTCTGGATGATGCCAAGGATACTCCTGATGAAGATCGTTTAGACGTATTGAACCTGTTTTATAATGATATTAAAGACATCTCCAATATTTTTGGCATTTTTTTGGTGGATCCGCATACGTATTTCAAGCTTAAAAAAGACAAGGGCGTGGCAGATATGGCCATTGATCCTGCTGAAATTGAAGATCTCATCCAGCAACGGACAGATGCCCGGAAAAATAAGGATTTTTCAAGATCAGACGAGATCAGAGATCTTCTTCAAGCAAAGAAAATTATTCTTGAAGATGGCCCGGATGGCACGACCTGGCGGTTTGAATAAAACCTGGTTTATCTTTTTTTAAGTTTTGCCCAGGCATCTCGCATTGTCACGGTTCTGTTAAAAATTGGATTGTTTTTGGTGGCATCTTTAGAATCCAGACAAAAATATCCAAGTCTTTCAAATTGATAGACAGTTTCAGGGGTGGCATTTGCCAGGCTTTTTTCCAGCTTGCAGGATTCAAGTTCTTTCAGGGAGTCGGGATTTAAATTTTCAATAAAATCCTGTTTTCCCTGTTCCGGATCTTCATCTTTGAACAGTCGGTCGTAGAGCCTTACTTTGGCATCACTGCAATCAGTGGCATTGACCCAGTGGATGGTGCCTTTGACTTTCCGTCCGTCCGGGGCATTCCCGCCTCTTGTTGCCGGATCATAAGTGCAGATCAGTTCAGTTACAGTGCCGGATTCGTCTTTGATAACATCCTTGCAGGTAATAAGGTAAGCATATCGTAGCCGAACTTCTCGTCCCGGGCCCAGGCGAAAGAATTTTTTCGGCGGATCTTCCATAAAATCATCCTGTTCCACATAAATCTCCTTGGAAAAAGTGATCATCCTTGTACCCATCTCTTCTTTCTGGGGATGGTTTTTAGCTGTAAGCTCTTCTATCCGGCCATCCGGATAATTTTCAATGGTTATTTTCAAGGGGTTTAATACGCCCATGACCCGGGGGGCTTTTTCATTCAGGTCATTTCTCAGACAGCTTTCCAAGAGCCCCATATCAATGCGGCTGTCTTTTTTGGAAACACCGATAATATTGCAGAAATTTCTGATGGACTCAGGGGTATATCCTCTTCTTTTCATACCTTCCAGAGTAGGGAGCCTCGGGTCATCCCATCCGTGAACATGATTTTCCTCCACAAGTCGTTGCAGCTTTCTTTTACTTAAAATCGTATAATTAATGTTCATTCGAGCAAATTCAATCTGCTGGGGATGGCAGGGGGTTTCAAGCGCATCCAGGGTCCAGTCGTACAACGGCCTGTGATCTTCAAATTCAAGGCTGCACAGGGAATGGGTGACGCCTTCCAGAGCATCTGAAAGACAATGGGTAAAATCATACATGGGATAAATACACCACTGGTTACCGGTTCTGGGGTGGACGGCCTTTTTTACCCTGTAAATGATGGGATCACGAAGATTAATGTTGGGCGACGTCATATCGATTTTTGCCCGGAGCGTATGCTCACCCTCATCAAATTCACCCTTTTTCATCCGTGCAAACAGGTCTAAGTTTTCCTCAATCGATCGTTCCCTGTAAGGACTGTCTTTCCCCGGTTCGGTCAAGGTGCCACGGTATTCCCTGATGTCATCAGCACCGAGGCTGCACACATAAGCTTTGCCTTTTTTAATCAGGTCAACGGCAAACTCATGGAGTTGGTCAAAATAGCCGGATGCAAAAAGCGCAGTTCCAAATTCAAATCCCAGCCAGTTGACGGTTGATTTGATGGAATCGATATAGATTTGTTTTTCTTTTGTCGGGTTGGAATCATCAAATCTTAAATTGCACTTGCCGTTAAATTTATGGGCCATATTAAAATTCAGACAAATGGATTTTGCATGCCCGATATGAAGATAACCATTGGGCTCAGGAGGGAAACGGGTGACAACGCTACCCTTATTTTTATTGTTCTTTATATCTTCTTTGATAATTGATTCGATAAAATGCCCTTTTGTAATTTCTGCTTCCATTTATCTTTGTATCCTTGCTGTTAGTATTAACTATAAATGTTTTATTTATCATATATTGGATTTATCAGGCAAACAATAATCACCGGGTATTGGCAATAATCCCACGGGTTTTCCCATCTTTCAGGTTGACAAGCCCTTCTTCGCATATTCTTAAATAAGGGATGGCAGCACTGGTCATGGTAATCAGGGATAATATCGGATCTTCAAAAATAATTCCGAGTTCTTTTGCCGCCTGATTGACCTGTTCAGTTCTTTCGGCAATCTCCTTAACGGAAAGATCCGACATAATGCCCATAATGGGCATGGGAAGTTCAGCCAGTACTCTACCCTTTGCACAGATGACGACTCCCCCCGTAAGCTCACCGATTCTGTTCACTGCCAGCGCCATATCTTCTTCATCCGCCCCCATAACCGTGATATCCCGGGTGTCCCAGGAGGCACTGGTGGCAAGGGCACCCTGTTTCATCCCCACACCTGAGATCAGGCCGGTAAAGCATTTGTTTGATGAATTCACTCGATCTATGGCCGCAATTTTGACAATGTCCTTTTCAACATCCCCCATAATCTGGCCGTCAACAACTTTCATGGGCAGTATTTTTTCTTTGGTGACCAGCATGGTTATTTTTTCAATGATTCTCACATCTGCCTGTTTTGTTCCCTCAGGTGCGGATATCTTAAAATCATCTTTTTTAAATATTTTTTTTAGATTCACACTGTTCAGGCTTTCTTTTGAATATT
>Ga0190327_1000064_pt1 | contig 17703 bp, 11 predicted proteins | sample 48720401_MG_FD_161667 | JGI IMG/M metagenome (GOLD analysis project Ga0190327, IMG submission 161667) | Hydrothermal vent sediment bacterial communities from Southern Trench, Guaymas Basin, Mexico - 4872-04-0-1_MG | ecosystem: Environmental > Aquatic > Marine > Hydrothermal vents > Sediment ... | reverse complement strand
CTCTCTCAGGATAATTACGTCCAAAAATTGGCCCTACAGGATGTTTATGGCCTGAAAAGTTAAATCTCATCAAAATCCGCTCCTACTCTTAAAAATAATCCCCCGATTTTAGCTTGGAGCAGTATAAAAAAAATTAGGCGGTGGATTTGGGGTACATAAACCCATTGATTTGTTTTCCCAAGGCATTATAATGCAGTGAATAGAGAAGACTATAACAGGAGGTGTATTATGAGAATTCTGGTTATTGAAGATGATTTAAAAATTGCCGAATTCATTCAAAAGGGCCTTAAATCATCAGGGTTTGCGGTTGATCATGCCATCACCGGCAACCAGGGGTTTGAAATGGCCGGTGAAGTATTTTATGATGCTATGGTGGTGGATATTATGCTGCCGGGAATGGATGGCATCTCCTTAATCAAAAAAATTCGGGAACAGAAAAATAATACACCGATTATTGTTTTAAGTGCAAGAGATCGAGTGGATGACAGAGTCAATGGTCTTCAGGCCGGTTCGGATGATTATCTGACAAAACCGTTTGCCTTTTCTGAGCTTCTTGCAAGGGTACAGGCGCTTATCAGGCGGGCCGGCAATATCACAGATCCCGTAAATCTTGCTTATGCCGATTTAAGAGTTGATATCGTGAAGCGGCAGGTAAAAAGAAAGGATGCGGTGATTGAATTACAGCCCCTTGAATTTTCTCTTCTGGAATATTTGTTACGTAACAGAGAACGGGTGGTGTCAAAAACCATGATTATGGAGCATGTCTGGGATTATAATTTTGATCCGATGACCAATGTTGTTGAAGCAAGAATTTGCAGATTGAGAGATAAAATTGATAAAGACTTTGACCCCAAATTGATTCATACGGTTCGGGGTGCGGGGTATGTACTGAAAGTCCAATGAGGTATAAAATTTTTAATACAATAGCGTTCAGACTGGCACTCTGGTTTACAGGAATTTTCACCATTTGTTCTGCCGTTGCCTTTATTTTATTTTATTTTCTTGCCACGCAAACCATTCAGCGTCAAACCGATCAGGAACTTTTAGATAATGCCTCTAAATTTTCTGCTATTATTCGCAGGAATGGATTGGTGGGCGCAAGAGAGCTTGCTGTGGTGGAAGCTCAGGCAGCCGGAGAAAAAGTGATTTTTTTCAGGCTTGTGTATCCAACCGGAGAAGTGTTTGCGTCTTCTCACATGTCTTACTGGCAGGATGTCCATGTCAGCAAACAGGTTTTAAAAAATCTTATCCTAAATAAAAACAGTCTGTTTGAAACCATTTACATTCCATCAACCCGGCAGAAAGCAAGACTTCTTTATAGTTATGTGGCAACAAATGTCATCTTGCAAACCGGTATTGCAATGGATTTTTATTCTAAATTTTTATCGGCCTTTAAAAAGGTTTTTATCGGTGCCATGTGCTTTATTATTATTTTTTCCGCAGTGTCGGGCTGGCTGTTGATAAGAAAAGCATTGTCCGGTGTCACAACCATAACAAAAACAGCTCAGAATATTACCGGCAGTAATCTTGAGGCCAGGGTGACCGGAACCGGCAATAAAGATGAACTGGACCATCTGGCAATCACCTTTAACTCAATGCTTGACAGAATTGAAGAGCTGGTCAAAAGCATCAGGGAGATGAGTGATAATATTGCCCATGATTTAAAAAGTCCGATTACCCGGATCAGAGGATTTGCAGAACTTGCACTGACCCATGAAGAAAATCTGGAAGATTACCGGGCCATGGCTGCCAATACCATTGAAGAGTCTGACCGCCTTCTGGATATGATCAATACAATGCTGGTGATTTCAAGGGCAGAGGCGGGAGAATGTGATTTTGAGTTTAAAAAAATAAATCTTTCTATAATGATCAAAGAGGCATGTGATCTTTTTGCGCCGCTCGCTGAAGATAAAAATATCAAATTTCACCCAACCATTGAAGATCAGATATTGATTGTTGCTGACGTAAGAATGCTTCAAAGGGCATTTTCCAATCTCTTGGATAATGCTATCAAATATACACCTGAAAACGGGAAGGTGAGTGTTCTTGCATTTAAAGAAAACCAGCAGGTAACCATTAAAATTGAGGACACAGGCATCGGGATTGCACCGGAATATTTTGAAAAAATATTTGAAAGGTTTTACAGGGCAGAAGCATCCAGAACAAGTGCCGGAACCGGTTTGGGTCTCAGCCTTGCCAGAACCATTGTTCGACAGCACAAAGGAGATATTTCAGTGTCAAGCCGGCAATCAAATCATCAGGGCAGCGGCACTGTCTTTATGATGACATTACCGTATAGTAATCTTGAGGTCATTTAATCGTCATATTTATGGGTTATTATTAAAGTCGGTAAGAGAAATATTGATTTTAAAATTTATGGGAGGTTAAAATGAAACAGATAAAGAAATTATTTTTTATCCTTATTATTATTGCGCTGATGGCTGCACCGGCAATGGCTAAAAAGAATTATGAAAATACCAGGATGGTGCCGGTAAGTTTTGCCGAGCTTGCCAGACAGGCAAAACCGGGTGTTGTCAATATCCAGACAGTTAAAACAATTGAAGGTGGGGGAAGGGTTTACAACCATTTTTTTGGTCAGCCCTTTGGTGGGAAACAAAACCCGTTTGATGAATTTTTCGCCCCTTTTTTGAATCAGCAACCGCAAAGCAGAAAAGAAAAGAGTCTGGGGTCCGGGTTTATAATCAGTAAAGACGGGTATATTGTTACCAATAATCATGTGATTAAAGATGCGGATCAAATCAAGGTTATCTTACATGATAAGACTGAATATGATGCAAGTATCATAGGAACTGATCCCATGACAGATCTGGCACTTATTAAAATTAAGGCAAAGGATTTGGCACCCTTAAAATTTGGAAGGTCCTCTGAAGCGGATGTGGGGTCATGGGTGGTCGCCATTGGCAGCCCGTTTGGACTTGAACAGACAGTAACTGCCGGGATTGTCAGTGCAAAAGGAAGAATTATCGGATCCGGCCCTTATGACGATTTTATCCAGACCGATGCCTCCATTAATCCGGGAAATTCCGGTGGGCCGTTGTTGAACCTTGAGGGTGAAGTGATTGGTATCAATACCGCCATTATCAGGTCAGGTCAGGGCATTGGGTTTGCAATCCCTTCGGATCTTGCAACCGGTGTTATCGATCAGCTGACAGAACAAAAAACGGTTTCCCGGGGCTGGATGGGCGTGGCCATTCAAAATGTCACGGAAAAACTGGCCGAATACTATGGAATTAAAGAGACCAAAGGCATATACGTAGCCAAAGTGTATGAGGGGGATCCGGCAGATAAGGCAGGTATCAAAGTCGGGGATATCATTTTTTCGATCAATGATAAAACCATTGATTCATCCAGGGATCTTACGTTGACCATTGGAAGTTCATCTGTTGGTGAAACGGTTACTGTCAAGCTGATCCGTGATGGTAAAGAAAAAATTGTAAAGGTTAAACTTGGCAAGAGATCAGATCAGGATCCGGAAGAAATTAATACGAATGATGGCTATGATTCTTTTGGATTCAGGTTAAAACAGATGGATTCTGATATCGCCCGAAAACTGGGTTATCCTGAAGATATCAAAGGACTTGTCGTGATTGACATGGAATCCGGTAGCCTGGCCACAAAAACGGCTGTTCGTCAAGGCGATCTGCTCATGGAAGTGAACCGGCATAAAATTTCTACCAGTGAAGAATATCAACAATATTTAAAACAAATAAATAAAGGCGGAATAATCCAGCTTCTGTTCAGAAGAGGGAACAGCCATGTGTTCGTTGTGAGTTTTGAAAAACCGTAGTAGCGAATAGTTTATTTTGAATAACCGGCATTTGTCTCTGGATGAATGTCGGTTTAGTATTCGATAAAAAAAGATTGGTGGAGCTGAGGGGGATCGAACCCCTGACCTTACGGCTGCCAGCCGTACGCTCTCCCAGCTGAGCTACAGCCCCATGGTAAAAGCACTCCTTAAATAATAGATTGAATCTGTTGTGTCAACAAAAAATTTTTTATAAATATTTAAAGGTTAATTAATAAAATATTGACACATGGTTTTATGAAAAGATATTATAAGCGTTTATGTAATTAAAATATTTTTATTTTATACGAGAGTTAAGGAGAAAGTGATGCTGCGTTACTTGCGTGAAAATACCGGAAATTGGATTATTAAAATATTTCTTGGGATTATTGTGGTTGTATTTGTGTTTCTCGGTGTAGGGTCATTTGGATCAAAAAGGAATAATTCAGTTGCAACCATTAATGATGAACCCATTACCAGAGAGGAATATCAGCAGGCATATAAGACTATTGTTGATCAGATGCGAGCAAGATTCGGGAAAAATCTGAATGATGATATCCTGAAGGCACTCAATGTAAAACAACAGGCGCTTGACTCATTAATTGAACAAAAATTAATTTTATCCCAGGCAGACAAACTGGAAATTGCAGTTTCTGATAAAGAACTTCAGCAATCTTTACAGTCAATTAAAGCCTTTCAGAAAGAGGGGAAATTTAATTTAGATCAGTATAAAAAAGTATTAAGTTTGAATTCTTTAAATCCTGAAATTTTTGAGCAAAACCAGATCAATTCACTCAGACAGCAAAAGGTAAGGAATATGGTGTTAAGTGCGGTCAATGTATCAGACCTTGAAGCCCGCGATTGGTATCTTTTCCAGAATACAAAAATTGCGGTTGATTATCTCTTATTTAACCCCATCAGCTATTCCGATATTCATCCTTCTGAAGAACAGATCAAAAATTTTTATACGGAAAATAAAGATAATTATAAAACCGATTCTAAAATAAAAGCAGTGTATTTAAAGTTTTCTCCTGAAGATCATAAAGATAAAGTAACCATCAATGAAACCGATATCAAAGGGTATTATGAACAACATCAGGAAGAATTTAAAATACCTCAAAAGGTTGAAGCCAGGCATATTTTAATTAAAGTTGCCAAAGATGCCGAAGAAGCAGAGGTTAATGCGGCAGAAAAAAGAGCGCTGGAAATTTACGAGATGATTGGTAAAGGGCAGGATTTTGAACAGCTTGCCAAACAATATTCAGAAGGCCCTTCAAAAGAGGGGGGTGGATATCTGGGTATATTTGAAAAACAAAGTATGGTAAAACCGTTTGCGGATAAGGCGTTCTCCATGAAAGCCGGTGAAATTGGAAAACCGATACGAACACAGTTCGGCTGGCATATTATTCAAGTGGTGAAAAAATTTGAGGCATCTACTCAGACTTTGGCTCAGGTATCAGGGAAAATAAAAAAAGAACTGGAACAACAGGAACTGCAGAATCTTGCCTATGATAAAGCGGGAGAGGCATTTGATGCTGTGATTGACGGAGACGATTTTGAACAGGTAGCCCTTATTGCCAATAAAAAAATTATGGAAACCAAAGAATTCAGTATCACTGGTGAAGGACTTGATATCGCCGACAATACAGGATTTGCAAGAGCGGCTTTTGAGCTTTCTCTGGATGATATCAGTGATGTAAAACAATTGGGTGACGCTTATTATTTGATCAAGCCAATTTTAAAAATTGAACCGGTTGTTCAAGCGCTTGACCTTGTTCAAGACAGGATTTTAAAAGAACTGACTGCAAAACTTCAAAAAGAACAGGCAAAAAAAGAGGCTCAATTGTGTATAACAAAACTCAATGATAAAAAAACACTGGACCAACTGGCTGAGGAACATGATCTAAACGTCAAGTCCACAAACTTATTTACAAGAAACAGCGCTATTGAAGGGGTGGGAAATTTCCCCGAATTTAACCAGGCAGGTTTTTCATTAAATCAAAACAATAAAATTTATTCTAAAACGATTGAAACGCCAGCCGGATATTATATTATCGGGCTTAAAGAAAAAAAATTTCCTGAAGAATTTGAAATTTTAGAAAATCTCAAAAATATAAAAAATGAAATCAGCTGGAAAAAACAGACCCAATCTTATCAGGCATGGATCAATGAATTGAAAAAACACAGTGAAATCAATTATGATCCTCAACTGTTGGATTAAGGCTCCACATGAAGAATAGTACCATGGTCGTTAGAGTTGTCGTTTTAGGACTCTTACTCTTATTTTCATGTGCACCGAAGCATCCGATTGTTGACCCCAATCATGGTATTCAAACCGATCCTTCCGTTGTTTATGGTGTCCTGTCCAATGGCTTCAAATATTTCCTTATGGAAAATTCTACACCCGAGGACAGGGTTAATATTCATCTGAATGTTTTTGCGGGTTCAATGAATGAGACAAATGAACAACAGGGTGTCGCCCATTACCTGGAACACATGCTGTTTAACGGATCAGAGCACTTTAAACCCGGAGAATTAATCCAATATTTTCAATCCATTGGTATGGATTTTGGGTCAGATGCCAATGCCCACACTTCTTTTTTTAATACGGTTTATGATCTGTCTCTTCCAAATGCGGATCAAAAGCGTATGGATGAAGCCTTTGTCGTTATCCAGGATTATGCAAAGGGTGCATTGCTTCTGGAAACCGAAGTCGATCGTGAACGAGGCATTATTTTAGCTGAAAAAAGAGAGAGGGACTCGGTATCTTACAGAACCTTTAAAAAATCACTGGAATTTGAACTTCCGAATTCCCTGTTTAATCAAAGATTCCCCATTGGGACCGACGATGTTATAAAAAAAGCGGATCAAACACTTTTAAAAACATATTATGATCAATGGTATCGCCCTGATAATATGGCATTGGTTGTTGTAGGTGACTTTGATATCAGGACGGTTCAGCCTATGATAATTAAAAGATTTTCCAAGCTGAAGCCCCGCACTTTTTTCTTTAAAACGCCGGTATCATCCAAATGGGAAGATCATCAAGGGATAAAAGCGTTTTATCATTATGAGCCCGAAGCTGGCAGTACTGATATCACAATAGAGACCATTTCCCGGATACCGTTTGAAACACAAACTCTGGAGACCCTAAAAAAAAGAACTTTAAATCATATTGCAAATTCAGTGTTGCAAAACAGGCTTTCAAGAATGGTAAACAAGCAAACTGCTGATTTCTCTGAAAGCTCTGTTTTTTCAGGGTCATTTTTACATCATATTTCACTGTCTGCCATTAGTGCCACTAGTGAGTCGGATAAGTGGGAAAAGGGTCTTCATCAGATCGAAAATGCTTTGAGACAGGGCCTTACGTATGGGTTTACAGAAAAAGAACTGGATAGGGTTAAGGCCGATTTTATTTCTTCTCTTGAAAAAGACATGAATCAGGCAGAAACACGGAAAAGCTCGAATCTATCCAGAGAAATTTTGACAGCCATCAATCAAAGAGAGCTGTTGTTATCTCCTCAGCAGAGGAAAGATCTTCTCGTCCCCTATATTGAATCGATTTCATTGCAGGATGCCCACGAGAGTTTAAAAGAATCATGGGCAAAAGATCACAGGCTGATACTGGTAACGGGAAATGCTGATATAACCGCAAAAGATCCTGAAACAGTCATTCTCGATGTATATCAGAAAAGTCTTACCAATAAGGTGAGCCGGTATGAAGGGTTTGAATCAAAACAATTTCCGTATCTTGAATTGCCATCTGCAAAAGCCGGGATAAAAACAAGAGAAGATAATGTTAAAAACCTTGGTATTACAACAATCGATTTTCAGAATAATGTTCGATTGAATTTAAAAAAAACAGATTATAAACAAAATGAATTCCAATTTAAGGTTTGTTTTGGAGAAGGGAAAAAATCTGAGCCTGTATCAAAACCTGGTTTAGCCCTTGTCAGTGAGGATGTTTTCAGGGCAAGCGGTCTTGGAAATCTTGATATGGACCAGTTGGATGAAGTCCTGGCCGGTACTAAGATCCATATCGGATTTGGGATTAATGAGAATTATTTTTCTTTATCCGGTTCTGGTGACCCAAAAGAAGCCGAGCTTATTTTCCAACTGATCTATCATTATTTCAATGATCCCGGATACAGGGATGAAGCGTTGAATCTTGCAAAAATTCGATATAAACAGCGATATGACAGCATTATCCGAACACCCGAAGGCATCATGCAGATAAAAGGAGATCGATTTCTTGCCAGAAATGACCCAAGATTTGGACTGCCTGAGCCTGAGACGATTCATCGGTATACGTTAAATGATATTAAAAATTGGTTGACCCCTTATTTTCAAAATTCACCGGTTGAGGTGTCTATTGTGGGGGATTTTGATTTTGAAAATATGATCAGCCTTGCTTCAAAATATATGGGAACATTGAAAAAAAGAAAAATTTTTTTAAATGACCCAAACAAACAGATTAATCCCGGGAAAATATATTTTCCAAAAGGAGAGCAACTTGAACTGCGAACAGAGACAAAAATTAATACAGGTATTGTTCGTGTTGCATTTCCGACCGATGATTTTTGGGATATTATGCAAACCCGAAGGCTCTCCATTTTATCTAGGGTTTTTTCAGAAAGATTGCGAATTGCCATTAGAGAAGAACTGGGTGAAACTTATTCTCCTTATGTATATAATGACCCATCCCTGAGTTTTGAAGACTATGGGATACTGCATGTGGTTGTTAATGTAAAACCTGAAAGGCATCAATTTATTTATCATAAGATTAAAGAGATTATTACGTCTTTAACCACAAAGGGTATTTCAAAAAAAGAGACGGACTTGGCTTTAAAACCGGTTCTAAATCACCTGAAAGTTCTTCGAAAGACGAATGGGTATTGGTTGAATTCCGTTATGGCCAACTCTTTAACTTATCCACAAAAGTTTGACTGGTCCAATAATATGATGACGGGCTACAATACCATCACCAATAATGATTTAATAACTTTGGCAAAAAAATACTTGAATATCGATAAAAGTGCATTGATTGTAATAAAACCGGAAAATAGTACGGATTAACAGATCATTCTTTTTCCTCAAATAGTTTTAAGGCTCTGTTTTTTCTAACATTATTCGGTGTAAAAATTCTGCCGCTGATGGCAAGATATACCCCATTCGGCAATGTTTGAACTGCGGCGACGGCAGACCCTAAATTAAAAATGGCATCACTTGATTTAAATTTAGCCGGCTCCATGGCACCGGTAAGAACAATGGTTTTATTTTTAATGGTATCAAGTACTTTTGCCGTTTTAATCATGGTGTCAGTGCCGTGAGTGATGATAATTTTATCATCAGGGTCGTCTTGTACCGCCTGTCGGATAATTAATCGGTCTTTATCCGTCATTTCGAGAGAATCTTTTTTCAATAGGGAAGAAATATCATATCTAAAATTGACTCTTGCATTTTTTAGAATATCGTTAATATTAGATTCTCCAACTTCATATTTACTTAAGGCGTCAAAGTATACTTTATCAATGGTTCCGCCCACAGCAAAAAATTTAATTTTCATTTCAACCCTCTTTCATTGAGTTTTTTTGATTCTAAAAAAAAGTTCAGCGTTGACAGGCAGATATCATAATTAAAGCCTCTGTAGCGTAAAAAGTTCATCATTTTTTTTTTGAATGTTTCATCATCAAGATTTTGCCACATCCTGATTTTCGGTCTTACCGCTTTTAGCGCCAGGTCATTATCATCATATTGCTCTAAAACGATATCAATAATTGAAGGGTCAATCCCTTTTTTTTTGAGTTCATATTGAAAGGCAAATTTTGATTTGGGTTTATTTCGTGCTTTGCTTTCTACAAACAGGGTTGTAAAATCTTTATCATTTAAATAGTTTTGTTCCAGTAAAATCTCAATAATTTTTTTAATAATATCTTCACTAACCCCTTTCTTTTTGATGTATTCCTGCATTTCATAAACCGTCCTTGCTCGATAGGATAAATATTTTATCGCAAGATTCAAAGGTCGTTGGATTGATTTAATATCATTCACTATATAGTTTGTCCCATAATTTGACAGGGGTTTTTAAGATATTGGACATCATATTGATAAGACTTTCGCCAACCGAAGAGGGGTGCAAAGGGATCACCACCGGATCGGAAAGCTTTCCGGTCGCTTTTACCGGAACCGATACCAGCCGTCCTTCGAGAAATGTATTTATAATGGGAATGTATTTGATAATAAGATCAACCGTTTTAAAAGGAGCAACAAGACAAGTCAGATCTATTTTATCATTTATGGGATCAATCCAGCCATTGAATATAAGTGTCATGTCCTGCCCATCAATGATTGCTTTTGTCAGGTGAATGATACTATCCTTTATATCTGCTTCTATTGAAACGTTTTTATAAGCAAACCCATCTTGCGTCACATTTGGAATTTTCCCTTTAAAAACGTTTGAAACGTTTAAAACAGATAGAATTCTTGAAAGAAGGGTTAATTTATAAATACGCCCTTTTTCAGCGTTAAATATAAAGGAGCCCGTTAATTTATTAAAGAAATCTTCTTTAGTGCCATTTGACAGGATACTGCCGGTTAAAGAATATTGACCATCCATAAATTCGGTTTTTTGAAAAAGACAGGTCAATAGATCCTGAATATTGGCTTTGTTATGGGCCTCAAAAGGAATGTTTGCATAAATCATATCTTTTTTTAAATTGATATCACCGCTTGTTTCCAAATCACATAAAAGGGCTTTTTTGAACCTGACATATGAATGATCTTTTTTAAAAGATAAGTTACTGTCAATATTGGTAAGGGTCAGATTTTTAATTTTAAGTTCATCCGCCTTAAAATTAATAATTTTATTGGGTAACAGACGATTATTTAATGAGAATATTTTGGGGTGAGAAATAAGTGGATTTAGATCTAACTTTTTGGTGATGATATTTAAAGTAGACGCCTTATCCGTATAGATTAATATGGATTGCCCTTCTGTAAGGGTGTCAATTTTTTTTGACCCGTAACTATCAGGTACAACAATTTTATTTAATGTTGCTGTATCTAAGATTCCCTTAAAATCAAGCAGGGGTTTGTCCTTATTGCGATTAAAAGATATGGATCCATTTGAAAATCCCGGGTCAATAAATTTTATTGAGTTTAAGGTGAAGGATGCAGGTGTCTCACCTGTTAGATCAATATAGAGTTCCGGCCCGCTGGCGAAGTTAAGGCTGCTTTTAAAAAAAGAATCTTTTGTGCCGATATGGAGATCACCGTTTTTCATATCAAAAGGTACTGAAATACTATCAAGATATTTTTTTTCAACGAAAGGTTCCATCCATGAAAGGTCCTTCATTTTCATTTGAATCTGATTCAAATTTAAAAGATCATTCGATAGATGATATTGGCAGGACAGGGTCTCTATTTGTTTATGATTCAATTGTGTCGTAATATCAATTCCGACGCCTGTACCTTTTAAATCATATTCCCACAGGTCCGGGTTTAATAGGGATCCGGATAAATCGATTGATGTGACATAAATTTTACCGCTTCCATTTTTGATGGGTGACATAATTCCTTTGGTTTTTTCATAGGACATCAACCAGGGGATCATTGACTCCAGATGAATCATGCCGGAACCGGATTGGATGCTGATCTGGGGCGCATCCTTAAAATCGAATACCGTATTAAGATCATAAATTGTACTGCCGTTAACAACCCCATTCAGGCGGTTGAGATATACGATGTCCGGCTCATAGTTAAAATTTACATTTTCAAGGGTAATATCCCCAGGGATACGATCATATAAACCCGTAACAGAAAAATCATTTGTATTAACTTTAACGTTAAGATCAGCGGACTCTGTTTTTAATGAAAGATTTAATTTGACTTTTGAGTGTCCTGTAACATTGTGAACAAGTGATAATTCTTTTGCCAGAAGAGTGTCCGGCAAAAGGGATATCAAGGTTCGTGGAATCATTGAAAGATCAACATCAAGTAAAAACTCACCTTGAAACGGAACATCTATATGATTTAAAAGATCGATAGTGAGACGTCCTTTTCCAATTTTTGAACTTTGAATCATTGCGCTGTCCGTATTTATATCAAGAATGCCATTATGGATATGGGCATCCCCAAATACATGTGAGGCAATCAAATTTGTTTGGGGAATATGTACCAGCCCATTCTCAATATTTCCCTTAAGTGTTAAATGATTCCCATTAAAAATATTTTTAAGCTCTTTGCTTTGAAAAGATACATTAACCTTGGGAGCAATACCGCCATGGAGGATTTTAAAAATATTTTTTGCGATTTCATTATCCTTGAATAACAATAAGGACATTTCTCTTGCCTGGTCTATATGAATACGGGTTCCAGTAAATTGTATTTCTGATTTTTTTTTGGCTTGATCAGTTGAAAAATGAATGGCTACTAATCCATTTGGATAATTTAATTTAAATGGGTTTATATCAATTTGATAAAAATCATCAGACAATTTAAAAGACGACTCAATAATGTCTGAATCGAACAATATGGGGTTGTTCTTGGATTTAAGCTTTGGAACAGTGAACTTGCATTGACCCTTAATTTCGTCTTGGAAAAGCGTTAGAAGTTGAATATTAAATTTCAAAGATTCAAAATTGACATCTATTTTATCATCAGGAGTGAAATTAAACTCTTTTATTGTGAGGCTTATTCGGGGGAAGACGGTAAGAGAAAATTGGGAAGAATCAATATTCGCGCCGATTTTTTGATATACAAAGAAAGATATTTTATTTTTTATATAAGATGTATTGATGATCCGGGTAAGGATAAAAGGAGATGATAACAGTAAAATAAGGATTACGGCGATACCGTAAAAAACAATCCTTCTAAATCCTTTGGAAGAGAGCATCTCTGTCGTTTACCATGAAAAATTAAAATTATTGGAAAGGTTAATAAAATCAGCCATCACAAGATGGGTTTGGTTCATCAAAATTTTTTTGAAGTCAATTGTTTCCGTGTCATCCGGGTCAAATTTTTTTATGGGTTCTTTGCCGATAGATCTCAAATAAGTATTTTCAATATCAAGTTCTAATTGTTCATAGTGTTTCTTCCTTGATTTTCGTGCATCCAGATTTAATGGAATTGACGTTTGGGAATTCAGTTTAGATATCATTTCGATTCTTTGATTCAGATAGGTTAACCCGGGGTCCTTGAGAGACCTTTCCTGGTACCGTGCAAAGAGTTCTGTCTGAATGACCTGAAGGTTTCGATACGGATTATAGGATGTTCTAACCGTCGTATCCCATGGAAGAGCGCCATCTAAAGAACTTTCTCCCGTATCTTCAATTTTATATAGTTGCGGATATTTTAAATCCGGTATAACACCAAGATTTTGAGTGCTTTCACCTGATACACGATAAAATTTTGCACTGGTAATTTTAAGCTTTCCTTTCCCAAGCGGTTGCAATTCCTGAACGGTTCCTTTACCAAAACTTCTTGTACCGACAATCACACCTCGATGATAATCTTTAATGGCTCCGGCAAAAATCTCAGAAGCGGATGCACTCATCCGATTGATTAAAACGATAAGGGGGCCGGAATATTCAATGCTTGGGTCATCATCATATAACCGCGTGATTCTGTATTTTGTTTTAATCTGTACGATTGGACCTGATTTAATAAAAAGTCCAGTCAGTTGGTTGGCTTCTTTTAAGGAACCGCCGCCATTGTCTCGCAAATCAACAATCAATCCATTAATATCCTCTTCTTTTAGTTCAGCAAGTAATTTTTTAACGTCTTTTGTTGTGCTTTTATAGTCTTTATCCCCCCTTTGATAGGCATTAAAATCAATATAAAAATTGGGAATTTCAATAATACCGATTTTCAGAGTCTGGTTGTTATGGTCAATGGTTGTCACACTTTTCTTAGCAGATTGTTCTTCTAATTTAACCCGGTCTCTTTTGATTTGAATTGTCTTGGTGGAACTGTTTTTTTTAGCAGGGATAATTTTTAGTCTTACAACGGTATTTTTGGGGCCTCTGATCAGTTTAACAACATGATCAATGCGTTGACCTATTGTATCTTTTATTTCTCCGGTTACGCCCTGTCCCACACCAATAATTTTATCACCGGGCATGAGTAAATTTGATTTATCAGCAGGACCTTTGGAAATTAGTCGTACCACCTTGGTATATTCATATTCATTTTGAAGTACGGCGCCAATACCTTCAAGTGATAAACTCATATGGATATCAAAATCCTCGGAAGCCCGGGGAGGGAAAAATTGAGTATGAGGGTCAAAACTTGCCGTAACACTATTCATGAAGATTTGAAAAATATCATTTGAATTGGTTTGCAATAAGCGTTTAAGCCGGTTTGAATATATTTTGACAAGCGTATCACTGATTGAGCCATCCCCCGGATCATCCAGAGTTAATAAAATAATATGATTTTTCAACTCTTTTTTCCAAAGAGAATAAAGCATGCGTTTATTTGGTTTCCATTGCCGCAAATCATCGTCTATGATCATGGACTCGGTTTTATTAAAATCCAATTCTTTTTCCCATGTTTTTATCAATAAGGAGATATATTCCAATCTTTCCTTTGATCGTGCCATATATAAATTAAATATTTTGAAAGCAATATTTAGATTTCCCCTTTTAAGTTCATCATCCAGACGAAATTGATATGGCTTGAAAGAATGGATATCTTCCAGGGTAAATAATTGTTTTCTCGGATCAAGTCGTTTTAAATATCGATTAAGAATAGTCGAGGACATAGCATTATCAAGGTTTTTTTCAAGATAATGATATCGTTCAAGTGTGCGTATAATTTTAACACATTGAGAAGATTGTTCAGAGTTTGGTGTAATTGTCTTGCCAATAGTTGCCCATGCGGATGATGAATATGCGATAAAAATGAGTATGGAAAAAAGATATTTCAAGCCCTTTGCCATATCAATAGGGTCGGTTTTTTTTGATTTAATTGTCATGTTCCGGATCCTTTGGCGTTTCAAAACTTATTCTTCCTATTTTACCGGCCCTGAGTTCGCGAATCAATACTTCAGACGCTTTTTGAAAATCCACAACACCTCCTTTTTTCAGGCATCCCCTTGCAGAACCAATCTTTTCTATCAGTGTCAGTTCATCGTCTGGTAACATTTTTAAAAAAGAATATCGCTGCATCAATAAGTCCGGATATCTCTTGATTAAAAGGGTGGCAGCAAAAAATCCTATGTCATTATAATCAATGGCAGTATCAGATATCGCACCGCTTGCTGCCAGGATATATGCCCTTTCCTCTGGTTCTATCACCGGCCATAATATCCCCGGTGTATCATAAATATCAATATTATTTTTTAAACTGGTTCGTTGCTGGTGTCGGGTGATTGCAGGCACATCTCCGATGTTTGCAATTTTTTTTCCTGCAAGTGAATTCAAAATAGTGGATTTTCCTGTGTTTGGGATACCGATAACCATTACTTTTATTTTTCTGGCCCGATTCCTGTCAATTTTGTTCACACAATAATTTAATGCCTCGTATGCCTGGACTTTCTGGGTGCCGCAAATTGAGATAGCAGATGTTCCTTCTTTTTTTTTAAAATACTCAAGCCATAGTTTTGTTTGTTCCGGGTCTGCCAGATCGTTTTTATTTAAAACTTTTAATCTGAATTTGCCGTTACAGATTTTATTTACGAACGGATTAGCACTTGCTTCAGGCAGTCTTGCATCTAAAATTTCCAAAACAGCGTCCACTTTAGAAATGGCCTTTTTAAGCAGGTTTTGTGTTTCAAGCATATGTCCTGGAAACCATTGAATTGTCATTTTTTTTATTTCTCTTTTTTATTTTTAAAATTTTGTTAATTATGGCATATCAGTACAATTTTTTCAAAGACAAACACCTTATACTAGCAATTACCAGTATCGTCCTATTTTAAAGCTCAGTCTTTGGTAGCGGCTCATTATATTCAGTGAACCGTTCATGGCTCCGTAATACCTTTCCGAAAAGCTTTAAAAATTAACAAAAAACTTCCTTGACAATGTCCTGTGTCTGTAGTTAGGTTTTAAAATTAAACTTTTATAACTCTAAATGGAAGTTCAAGATTACGGCTAATCAAATATCTTTTTCAGGAGTTGATAATGAAGTACTTTCCTAAAATTCTCATAGGCTTTTTTTTAAGTGTAATCGTGATCAGTCATTGCCAGGCGAACCCTATATCAGCTTTATATTCTTTTTTTCAAAGAGACTTAACCATTGATGTATTATTTAAGAATCATAAAAATCTTTTGCAGGGTAGTCCGGTTTATATAGCAGCAAGCCCTAACGCACAAAAAATTCAAATTGGAAAAGTGAATCAAATAACCTTAGTGCCATCAGAATTGCCAAAAGTTGAAATTATTATTAATAAAAAATATAAAAATAAAATATATGAGACAGCACAATTCGTTCTAATGAGCGGCAATTTTGCAAATAATACTGATGGATACATTTTAGTTGTTGTCCCGCCACATACGGCTGAAACAAAATTACTAAAATCAGGTGCTGTGGTAAACGGTATTAGTTTTTTTGAGTATCATATCAGCAATGCCGGTAAGGAATTAAAAAATTTAATGGGTAGTATCAGCAAACAAAACAGAGCGCTTCTCAAAGAAATTGAGCAATATATTGAAAATTTAGACACTGAATTTTTACTGGAAAAATTGGATAATATAGCGAATCAAATTGTACAGTTTACAAATGAACAAAAAACTGCTTTTGAACAAGATGTATTGCCGGCATTAAAAAAAGCATTCAATAAAATTTTAAAACAGCTTGAAAATCAGAGTAATGAAGAAGAGCTGAAAGAAATAGAAAAACGTCTGAATGAAATTGAAACACTCATTGAAACATGATCGATTTTTGATTAAAGTGAAAGAGGATGAAATTGGAGAAAACGTATGGATAAATGTACTTTTGCTAACAGGTGTATTGTCGAAACCATAGATGGTTTGAGAGATGGTCTGACCCATTTTTCAGGTCCAAGCCGAACAGCTGTTATTTATTCCATTAAACCGGATGATCCCATACAAATTTATGATCCGTTAAGCCTTCTGACAGGACATGAGCCAAAATTTAAAGAATTGTATATAGATACGGATGAGTGGCGAAAGAAGACCGCCATTTCCTATGATAAAAAGAAATTCAGCAATTTGATTCCGGAAAAAAATCTGGGGTTAGCTGGCCTGATCTCATATGGCGGGCGTTCAAGTTCTGTTGTTTATCAAATGTGGTTTACAGAACACCATCCGGACATGTGCGCTATCGGTCCGACTGAGAGATGGCTGGAGCAAGCTGTCTGGAGGTTCTCCCATGATATCGCCAATGAAGAAGAGCTGTACACCGGCATTTCAGGAAGTTTTCTGAGGGAATACTCTACTCATGCTGTTCGGGATTATCTGGTCGATGAAATGAATGTTCTGATTGGATGGGATACACGGATTCGGATTTATCCGATTCTGGAAGCAATTCTCAAAATATCAAGAACTCCTGAAGAAGGGGCCTGGCCAAAAGGTGAATTAATTTTTGTTGAAAAACGGTCACTTCCAATAATGAAGTTTATTGCAAAAATTCCAAAGGCGGAGCAACCCATACTGGACAATGTTGAGCATATCCGAAAGCTTCTCCAGTCTGTTGAGAACTCAGATCGAAAATTGGTGGTGGATGAAAAAACGATTATTGGCATTATCAAGGGGGATAAACCGGATTTTTCTATCACTGCTGATTTTAAAGGACGGCATGGCTTTTTAAAGCTAAATAATAATACCATATGCAGTTTTTCAGATGGCAGTTTCAAGTCAACCACCCACAAGGCCAAGCTTGTACAGGTCGAAGAAGCATTGCTTGAATCTAATATGGATCCGGTACCGGCTTCCACT
>Ga0190327_1000063_pt1 | contig 17865 bp, 14 predicted proteins | sample 48720401_MG_FD_161667 | JGI IMG/M metagenome (GOLD analysis project Ga0190327, IMG submission 161667) | Hydrothermal vent sediment bacterial communities from Southern Trench, Guaymas Basin, Mexico - 4872-04-0-1_MG | ecosystem: Environmental > Aquatic > Marine > Hydrothermal vents > Sediment ... | reverse complement strand
CACCATGACCGGAACCGGTCAATTGCCCAAGTTTGAAGAAGACCTTTTTAAACTCGAAGGATGGGATTACTACCTGATTCCGACGTCTGAAGTCCCCATGACCAATATTTACGCCAATGAAATCATTGATGAATCACTGCTCCCCTGCAAATTTACAGCCTATACACCCTGTTTCAGATCAGAAGCTGGCTCATACGGCAGGGACACCAGAGGCTTAATCCGCCAGCATCAGTTCAACAAAGTGGAACTGGTTAAGTTAACCACCCCTGAATCTTCTTTTGATGAACTTGCTTCTTTGCTTGAAAATGCTGAAAAAATCCTTCAACTTCTTGAACTGCCCTATCAGGTTGTCACTCTCTGCACCGGAGATTTAGGCTTTTCAGCAACAAAAACCTTTGATATTGAAGTATGGATGCCGGGACAGGACGATGGGAAGGGAAAATACAGGGAAATCTCTTCCTGCAGTAATTGTCTGGATTTCCAGGCCAGGCGCGCCAATATACGATTTCGGAGAAAAGACAAGAAAAAACCGGAATATGTTCATACATTAAATGGTTCCGGACTGGCTGTGGGAAGAACATTTGCCGCTATTTTAGAAACCTATCAACAGGCAGATGGATCTGTCATTATTCCCGATGTACTGATCCCTTACATGAGAGGGCAAAAGGTGATTCAACATGATGCTTGATGCTTTTCCAGAAGACATAAAACCTTATATTATACCAAAGGCTACCGGAGAGCTCTATTACAAATGTATTGATTGCGCTGCTGAATATTCCATTGAAAAACTGTTATACGTCTGCCCGGAATGCCAGCAGGTCCTGCTCATTCATGATCGAAATGCCCCCTCTTTAAAAAAAATCCCCGGAGCCGTCTGGCAGAAAATCTTTGATTACAGAAAAATGCTGACCATACCTGCGCTCAAGGGAATATACCGATACCACGAATTTATCGGATCCTGCATTCCCCTGGAGTCGATTGTTTATCTTGGCGAAGGCCACACCCCTGTTGTTGAAGCCAATGAAACCCTGAAAAAAAAAGTAGGGCTTACCTTTTTCTATAAAAATGACGGCCAGAACCCCAGCGCATCTTTTAAAGATCGGGGAATGGCCAGCGCGATGTCCAGTATTAAATATCTGATAGATCAGAACCTTGTGTCTGATGTGATCGCCCTCTGTGCGTCTACCGGTGATACGTCTGCGGCGGCGGCACTCTATGCCTCTTATCTGGGTCCTTTAATCAAATCCGCTGTTCTGTTGCCCCATAAAAAAGTGACCTCCCAACAGCTTTCACAACCTCTAGGAAGCGGGGCACACGTTTTTGAAATCCCCGGTGTTTTTGATGACTGCATGAAAATTGTGGAACATCTTTCCGCCCAATATTCGGTTGTCCTCTTAAATTCAAAAAATGCATGGCGAATTCTTGGTCAGGAATCCTATTCCTATGAAATTGCTCAGGATTTTGAATGGGATATGACAGACAAAGTCGTTGTTGTCCCTATTGGCAATGCGGGGAATATAACCGCTGTGATGAACGGATTTATTAAATTTTATGAGGCCGATATTATTAATTGTCTGCCAAAGGTTATTGGGGTTCAATCAGAACAGGCTGACCCGGTTTATCAATACTATCTTGAACCCGACGAAGCCAAAAGAAAATTTACCCCTGTGGACACAAAGCCGAGTGTTGCCCAGGCAGCCATGATCGGGAATCCGGTTTCAATGCCCCGGGTCGTACAGATTGCAAAAAAATATAATGCCCTTGCCGGTCACCCGCATGTCTTCTTTGTTCAAGTAACAGAGCAGGCTATCATGGAGTGCCAGCTTGATGCCAATAAAAACGGCCATATTGCGTGTACCCAGGGAGGAGAATGCCTTGCAGGACTTGTACAGGCGGTTAAACAAAATATTGTTACAAAAAAAGAGACGGCCATTCTTGATGCCACCGCCCATGCCATTAAATTTTCAGAATTCCAGGATCTCTATTTCAAATCAAAACTGCCAAAAGAATATAAAATAGATTCTGATCCAAACAATATCAATCTTCCGGCTTTGATTCTACCGGATAATTCTGATATAGTACCATCACAAACAAACCGGCTGAAAGAAAAAGAGTTTCAACTATTTGTAAAAGATATTTCTCATAAAATAGCCGAAAGGTTGAATTTAAAAGTGTCTTTATAATTTATGAAAAAACATATTTTTTTGAACATATTTATTTTCACCGTTTTAGCCCTCTATGCCTCTGTTACGATCCCCCTTCCAGCTCATTCAAAAACCAAGGGGGTTAAGACATCGTATAAACGATATTCACTTTTCAAATATAAAAATGAAGATGTCCTTTGCGAACCTTATATTGTCAACAAAGATGACTGGCTATATAAAATCTTCAGGAAAAAAGGGGAAATCTCTGAAAAAGATTTTCCTCATTTTATCATCATTTTTAAAAAAATTAATCCCCAAATCAGCAACATTGATGCCATTAAACCGGGAAACCATATCCTGATTCCGTTAAAAAAAGTACACCAAAAAGATTATAATCAGAGCACATCGGGGAATATTGATATTCCAGTGATTGAGTTTTCAACGGTCCCGGAAGATTTAAATATGACCCCTTTCACACAGAAGCATAAAATGGAAAAAGGGGACACTATTTTAAACCTGATCGATAAGGATTTTTTAAAAAAGAAAGGTGTTATATCGGAAGAAGGGCTGAAAGCATTTGGATTAGCAAATCCTGATATAAAAAATATCAATATTATACACGAAGGTGCTGATATTTATTTGCCTGATCCTTCAATAAAATCGCAACCGTGGTTTAAGTCTATTTTATCAGGGAAACCAATAAAAAATGAATCCTACGAAAAAAAGCAGGGGCTTGAACCATATAAAATAGACGCCTACAAACTGGCACAATTAAAAAAATATTCCTCACTTATTGGCGGTACCCTTTTAAACCACGGCAAAATGTATTTTCCGGGGAAAAACAATTCAACCCAGGTCCTGGATTTATCATCCACTCCGATTATTGAAACCAGTGATGGCTCTAAAATACTGATGATATCGGGTGATAATGTGAATGATGAGCTGCTTGAATATGTAAAAACGTATTGGGCGAGTCTAAAAACTCAATTAATATCAGACGCCATTGATCAAATAAAAACCGGCAGAAAAATGATCCCCCCAAAAAACGTTACCACTGAATATAAAAAAATTATTGATGCGTTGCTATCCCAAACAGAGTATGACTATATCCCGGATGCAAAAATCCCTTTTATGCTCAATACTATTAATCTTGAGGCATCCTTTGGGCGGGTGATAAGACAAGATACAACCGATCTGTTGATCAATTTTGGAAATGTTTATGGCGCCGCGTTAGAGGGTCTGGAAAAAAAAGATCTTGAAATTATGTCAATCACGCCCAAATTAACGGTTCTTGAACTGACCCAAACCCTATTCACCCATCTTGGATATACCACATGGGTAAACCCTTCTTTTTCTACCGAAGGAACGATTAAACGGATTGATGGCCTTTACGCGGTTAAAGAACAGGATAAATTATTTATTCCTGCCAAACCGCTGAATACGGATATTATAGATTACCTAAAAAAAGAAGGGATAAAGATCTTAGCGACTGAAAAGCTGACCCCCACTCAATAAAGGAAAATATCATATGAAAAATCTTATCTGCCTGGTTCTTGCTTTCTTTTTTCTGATATCCTGTGCATCTAAAGCCACAAATGTGGGAACCAAAAAAGAAATCGCCGAGGCAACCCAGAGAGTGGGTGAAGAATATTATAATTCCGGGCAATATACAGCGGCGTTAAGAAATCTTCTTGACGCCTATAAAACCCTTCCGGATGATCCTTTTCTCAATAACAGCCTTGGCCTTGTTTATCTGGCAAAATATCGGCCTGACCTTGCTGAAACCCACTTTAAAAAAGCATTAAATCTGAAACCAGACTATACCCAGGCAAAAAACAATCTGGGGGTAACATATCTTAAGCAAAAAAAATGGGATCTTGCCATTCACTGTTTTAAAGAAATTTCCGGCAATCTTTTATATGCTACGCCTGAAACACCCCTGGCAAATCTTGGATGGGCCTATTTTCATCAAAAAATGTATAAGACCGCCAAAACATATTTTGAAAAATCCCTGGAATTCCGGCCTGACTTTTTAATCGCTGTTCACGGACTTGCATCCATATATATTGAAACCGGATACTACCCCCGTGCCATTAATTTCCTTCATCGTGAACTGGAAAAAAACCCGGGTGCTGCCATTCTTCATGCGGATCTGGCAAAAGTATATGACGCATTAAAAGACTTTAAAAAGGCGAAAAAATCCTGGGAGGTTGTACTGAAACTTGTTCCTGAAACGTCTCCTTTGGCAAGGGAAGCCACAAAAAAACTTTCTAAACTCAATTAATCTGTTGTAAGGGTATTACTTCTCTGTTCCAATTGAACAATTGAAGGCGTAATAAAAATCAAGAGCTCCTTTCTATCATCTGTATCAGTATCCGTTCTAAAAAGCCTTCCCAGGATAGGAATCCCTGACAGAAAAGGAAGTCCGGATCTGCTATCACCCTCTGTTGTTGTTACTATCCCCCCAATAACAATGGTGTCATTATTATTTATTAAAAGCTCGGTATTGACTTCATTAGTACTAATAGTCGGAGGGCTAGTGTTTTGTTTGACACTATTTTTTGTCAAATGGATTTTCATTGAAATCCTTTTATCCGGTGTGACATGGGGCGTAACGTCCAACAGCAAATCAGCATTTTTGAATTTTACGGAAGAGCCACCTGCATCATCCCGTTCAAGATACGCCACTTCCTCGCCCTGTTTTATTGTGGCACTTTCATTGTCCAGTGTCAGAATTCGAGGCGATGACACAATTTTTGTATCTCCTTTTGCTTCAGACGCGTCCAGTTGAGCGTTAAGTGCCGTAGCGCTGGAACCAAATAATCTGAAAAAAGAAAAATCCAAATTGCCTGAACCAGAAGAAGTCGGATGATTAACCGATACACCAAAATCTTGTATAAAATCTGATGTAACAGCAGAAGCATTGGAAAGGTTAAACCCTATTCCCAATTTTCGTAAAAACGTCTTTGACACCTCCACCACTTTGGCTTCAATCATAATTTGCGGGGTTACTTTGTCCAATCGATAAATAATATCCTTTGCCTGATCAATTATTTCCTGGGTATCTGTAATAACAATCATATTGGTTCGTTTATCAATACTAACCGTCCCTCTGTCTTTACTAAGGATTTGATCAATATGGGGTTTAATATCTGTTGTGGCATCTGAATAATTGATGGGGATATATTCTGTCACCAGAGGCTCTAAACTCTTTTCATCCTCTAAAGATTTTTTCCGGGCTACAATAAGTTCCTGTGCTGAGGCTTCATCTTTTTTCAATGTCTCCAGGGTTGCAATCCGGATCACATTGCCTTCTTTTTTCATGCCAAGGCTATTCATCTTTAATACCAGGTCCAGCACCTGATCCCAGGGGACCGGCTCTTCAAGGGTTAAGGTTACCTTTCCCTCAACATCCTTATCAATGGCAAAATTAAGCCCTCCCACACTTCTAAGGATTCTGAAGACGTTCTTAATATCCGTTTCGTAAAAATCCAGCTTGATTTTTTCACCGGTATATTGTTTTGACCCGTATATTGTTTCCTCCAGATTTTTCTCTTTATCTACACCTGCTTCCAGTCCTTCAGGCTGGTCTACAACCGTTTGAATTTGAGACCCGCTGATTCCTTTTTTCATGGCTTTAGTGAAGACGGGTGGTTCTACAGTAGATGGCTCAAAAAATATTGAAATGATATTTTGAGTCTGAACAATCCGATAGGGGACCTGTTCCCTTGTTTTTATCTCAATTTTGCCAATTTTCTTTTTTCCCGGAACCTGGATCGGCATTAAACTTTCCACCGCAGATTTAAAATATTGAGTTAAAAGGGGCCGTTTATGGTAATCCGGAATAATGGTATTATAAAGATTCAAATATAATGTGTCGTTACCCGCCGGGGTGATATCATACTTCACCGGATGGTTTGTCTGAACAACAATATCGGATTTCCCATCCTCCATTGTATTAAACTCAATATGCGTCATTGTTGCTGTCGTATCCGGAATAATAATATTCTCTTCAGATACCAGGCTTTCATCTTTCTCCATACTACCAGAGAGTACCAATTTCAACGTATGATTATTTTCAGTCACTTCATAATTCAAATCCTCTTTTAACAGGATCTCTATTTTTACGGTTGTCTTCTCTTCATCCGCATAGGTTACCATCAGATCGCCAATACTTTTATTTTCCGGCAGGGTCGTTTTTAAATTATCGGCAATTGTGGTTTCAGGAAGATAAACAGCAATCCCAAAAGGAAAGGATTGTTTTATGGAAGTATAGACTAATTTTTGATTTCCTTGAATTTTGACCTCAATCATTTGATTCTGCAGCTCAACACTGACAGCACTGATCTGTCTGTCACCCGGAATAACAGCACTTTTATCTGATACTCCCTGCTGCATCTGCAATTGTTCAGCCGTTTGAACCTTTTCAGTTTTCTGGACAACACACCCGGCAACAATGACTACAAGCAAAAGAAAACTAAATAATTTAATCCTGTTTCCTATTCTTTCCATTTGAAAAAAAGGCATATTACTCCTCATTATCAATTTTATGAAGTTTTATTTCCTGAGTTTGCTCTGTAATTTTTCCTTTAAAATTCTTAACAAGCTCTGTAATGACAATACTGCTCTTTTTAATTTCTGATACTTTCCCCCGGTTTTTCCCGATATAGGTACCGATACCGACCTCATAGCCTTTGCCACTAGCCTCTTCCACCATGGCAACCCGCTTATTTTTCATAATAATAACTGCCACCAGGCGGATCTGGCTTAATTCAATTTTTTCAAGAGGCGTTAGAATCCTTTCAGGGTCCTTATCAAAAAATGCTACAGCTTCTGATTTGGCCTGGATTAGCGGTTTGAACGGATCGATCTTATCCTGGGAATCATAATGTTCTTTTTCTTGCCTGACGGGTTCTATTTCTGCTTCTAAAACCGGCTGAACATCTGCACCACTACCTTCCATCTTGAGATCTGTTTCAGGGATTTGATCCTTTTCAGGGGTTAATTCAATTTTTTTATCACTCTTTACTATCGCTTCCGGTTTCTCTGGTGTTTCCGGTTTCTTTTGAATAACCGATTGGATTATTTTTCCTGTAACCACACTGGGTGCCGGCGCCTTTGGTGGTGGGGGGGGCTCATCACATGCAACAATTAAAAAGATAAAACAGACTGCAAGTGTTAATAAAATTATGTTTGGTTTAGACATCATTATAAATTCTTTTTTTATCTACCCCTATTTCTTTCTTTTTTTCCGTTTATTTTTACCAACCGATTCTTCTTTTTCAACAAACATATAGGTAACCGCCTGGCAGCTCATCCCTAATATTCCACCACTTTTTTTACTTTTCACATCAACATTATTGATATTCACAATCCTGTTAAGCTCTATAATCTGAAAGAAAAAATCCGTAAGCTGATGATATCGTCCCTCAACCTTTATGGAAATAGGAATTTCTTTATAAAACTCCCTGTTGATTTCATTTCCCGGCTGAAACAGATAAAATTCCAGGCCTGCATCACTTCCTGCTTTGGAAATGCCTGTCAATAAAGAGGGGAGTTCACGTTTATCAGGAAGGACTTCCATTGCCCGGTTAAATTCCTCCTGAGCTTCGGCCATCAATTTTTTATATTTTCCAATTACTGCTGCTCTGGCCTTATATGTTGAAAGCACATTTAACTGGCTTTCATAATTTTGTTGAGCATTTCTTAATTCCTCATGCTTTGGCATAAACATAAAATAATAATAGGCCCCGCCAATGGCAGCGAAAGTTACAAGGCAGATAAGCAGACGCTGTGCTTTTGTAAGTGTCCCGACTTTTTTAGAAAAGACGGCCAGCTTTCCTTTTATTTGATCAATTTTGGTTTTTTCCATGCTCATTTTTTGCCTTGTTTTACATCCTCTTTTTTCTCTTCTTTTGGTTTTTCTTTTCTACAAAGCAACTCAAATGATTTTAACATCACACCATCTTTGAATTTTTTCATTTTTGCTGTTTTTAAATCAACTTTATCAAAGAGTGGGGACTTTTCAAGTTTTTCCATGAAATCGGCAATTGTGGGGTTGTCAAATGCAATCCCTTTGATAGTAACCCTACTATTATCTGTTTTAAAACTTTCAAGCCACATTCGCTCAGGGACAATCATGTCCGTCATGCCGTCAAACAAAACCAGTTGTTTTTCTCTCTGTTTCTTCAACGAGGATACAATTGCAAGCTTATCTTCAAGAATTTTCAGGCTCCTTTTAATTTTGGCCACCTGATCAGCTTTTGCTTTATATTTTGAAATTTGAGAATTGACCTGTTCTGTTTTTTCTTTTATCGTAAAAATTTGTTTGTTAATGAACTGAGTATACCAGGAAAGTGCTACAGCAGATAAAACAATCAATAATAAAAAAACAGATATCTGTCTTCTAATATTCTCTTTTTTTCTGGCAACTCTAAATGGTAAAAGATTAATTCTTATCATTTATCATCTATTCTTCGTAACGCAAGCCCTATGGCTATCGCCGCCAGGGGACCTGCCTGGGTTATAAAATCATCTGAGAATTTCTTTTCATCTATAATCAACCCTTCAAACGGATTAATGATTGACACGTCTGCATCAAATTCAGATAAAAGGAACTCTTGAAATCCTTCAGTAAAAACACCACCACCACTCAGTATAATTTTTTCAATTTTCTCATCATTGGTACTGGACACATAAACATCAACCACTTCACGAATCTCAGAGCACCATGACTGTGCAACTTTCGAACCTATTCCCTGAATTCTATCCTGGCTGACAATATCATTTGTCTCTCCATTCAGTGTCTGTCTCGCTTCATCAACCGTTATATCAAATTGATCACAAATCTCTTCTAAAATTTGATTTGTTCCCGACACATTATCTCTCATCATTAATGATGAATTGTCCTTTAATATATTCAAAGACATTTTCGATGCGCCGATATCAATCAACAAGGTTGTTTTCTCCCTGTTCTCATATGGAAGTCTTTCATAGGCATTTTGAAGTGCGAATGTATCAACATCAATTATTCTGGGATTAAGCCCGGCCATTTGAATCAAATCAATATACTCAGTCACCAGATCTTTTTTAGCTGCAACCAACAATACATTCACCTGATCAGAAGAAAAGTCACTTTCTCCCAGAACTTGATAATCAATATTGACATCATCAATATCATAGGGGATATATTGTTCCGCTTCAGAATATATTGTTTTATGAAGGTCTTTTTTGGACCCGGTTGTTGTGTCAATTGTTTTTATTACAACTGAATGGCCGCCGGTTGAAATTGCAACATTTTTCTCGCGAATTTTCTGGGATTTAAAAAGCGCCCGGATTTTGGCAGCAAGGCCTTCCATATCCATAATCCTGCCTTCAACAATGGTACCCGGAATAATTCGAGTGTAACCAAATTTGTGTAAAACAAGCCCTTTCCCCATCACTTTGATCTCAGCAACTTTAATGAAAGAAGAGCCAATATCCAGACCGACAAGATGATCTTTTTTCCCGAAAATCATATACTTCCACAATAATAAGGTAAAACCAATACTGCTCGGGCCTATACGACTTACAATCTTTTATATTGATCTGTAACGTCAATATGACTATACTTTGATGCTATATTGCTGTAAAGTCAAGCACTATCATGGTTTTTGTTAATTTGACAGCAAAAAATAGAACTGACTGGGAATTTTAATAAAAAAAAATGGTAAAAAAAATAAATACTTCACAAGGGGTTAAACCCTTCAGGCTGGTCAAATTTTTCACATTTTCATCCCTGGTGATTATGTTCACAGCAACGATTGTCATCTCCGCTTTGAATGCCCACTGGGTAAGAAATATTCTTCTCGAAAAGAGCGAAGAATACGCTTCCGTCCTTGTTGAGAACCTCAACCATCAGATCATTTCCAGATTTATGATCCCTGTATTAGTCCGACACGGAGAAATCAGATTACGCGAAAAAGAGCAGTTTCTTCTGATGGATAAAGTTGTCCGATCGACCCTGCACAGCTTTAATGTCGAAATGGTCACTATCTATGACGAAAAAAATATCATCTCCTATAGCTTTGATCAGACTGAAATAGGACAAAAAAACGCCGGCGGTGTCCATTATGAAAAAGCGATGAAGGCAGAAGCGACATCAAGACTCATACAACAGGGCAGCTTTCTGGAACTGCTGTTCTGGTCTCCCCAGGAAACAAAAATCATCACCTTTGCGCCTTTGAGAGCTGAAAACCGGATTTCACCCACCCTGGCAGGCCCTGTACTGGGCGTCATTGAAATTGTCCGGGATGTTTCCGATGATTATAAAAAAGTGGTTAAACTTCAGGGGCTCACTATTGGGTCCTGCTTTATTGTCATGGGAATCCTTTTTTTCGTCCTTCTGTTTGTCGTTAAGCATGGTGAAAAAATCATAGAAAAAAGAGCTGAAGAAAGGATTAAGCTTGAAGAAAAACTACAACAGGCCGAACACCTTTCAGCCATTGGTGAAATGACCGCCGGGATATCACATGAAATCAGAAATCCACTGGGCATTATCAAAAGCAGTGCTCAATTATTAAAACAAAAAATGACAAAATTAGATGCCGAAAGTAGCATTCCCGATATTATTGTTGAAGAGTCTGTCAGGCTTGATAATATTATTACGGATTTTCTCAATTTTGCCAGACCGAAAGCCCCGGACTTTCATCCCTGTAGAATTGAAGATATTATCGAAAAAAACATCGCCTATCTTACCCCTCAGATAGAGGATAACAATTTCAATATTATCAAAGAAATATCAGATCATCTACCTGAAATAATGGCTGACAGTGCCATGCTCTATCAGGCATTTTTAAATATCCTGATCAATGCATTCCAGTCCCTGAAAAACAATGGGTGTATCACCATCCAAATAAAATATGATTCCGGCAGTATCGTTATTAATTTTATTGATAACGGGAAAGGAATCGAGGAAGAGCTCTTAAAAAAAATATGGACACCATTTTTTACCACAAAGGATACCGGAACAGGATTAGGGCTGGGTATCGTAAAGAATATGATTGAAGCCCACAATGGAACAATTATCATTACAAATATGGAAACAATGGGTGCAAACGTAAAAATTACACTTCCGGTTCAGGAGACTTAACTACATGGAAAATATTCTGATTGTTGATGATGAAAAAAATTATCCCCGGATAATAGGCGAAATCCTTCAGGAAGAAGGCTATACATCCGTAACCGCTTCCAGTGGAATGGAAGCATTGGATATTTTGAACAATGAACTCATCGATCTGGTTTTGACAGATGTAAAAATGCCCGGAATGAGCGGTATCCAATTACTCGAAAAGATCAAGGAAATCAATCCGGATATCCCTGTCATCATCATGACCGCTCACGGCAGTGTTGAAAAGGCTGTGGGGGCAATGCACAAGGGTGCATACACGTTTATTCTCAAACCTTTTGAAAATCAGACACTTATGGCACATATTGCCAAGGCTATCTCGGTTTACAGAATTGTTCAGGAAAACAGCATCCTCAGGGATGCCATAAGCTCGCGGTACAGTTTTGATCATATCATCGGTAAAAGCAAACCCATGCAGGAAATTTATGAAATTATTAAAAAAGTGGCCCCGTCAAATGCCAGTGCGCTGATTGAAGGTGAAAGCGGTACCGGAAAAGAGCTGGTGGCTAAATCAATCCATTATAACAGTCTGAGAAAAAATAAACCCCTGGTTGTTGTAAACTGCTCTGCATTTGTTGAAACGCTTTTGGAAAGTGAGTTGTTCGGGCATGAAAAAGGGGCCTTCACCGGGGCAGGTGCTATGAAAAAAGGGCGATTTGAAATTTCAGACAAAGGCACTCTCTTTCTTGATGAAATTGGTGAATTACCCATCCCCCTACAGGTAAAATTATTAAGAGTTCTCCAGGAGAAAATGATTGAACGGGTTGGCGGAACACGGTCTATACCTGTTGACTTTCGCCTGATTGCTGCCACCAACAAAAATCTTGAAGACGAGGTAAAAAAAGGACATTTCAGAGAAGACCTCTACTACAGACTCAATGTCGTCAAGATTGTCATTCCCCCTCTTCGAGAGCGATCTGAGGATATTCCTTTGTTAATCAACCATTTTATTAACAAATATACCAATGGAGAGCACTCGGCCGGTAATGTATCAGAGATCGACCCGGAAGCTGTCAAAATTTTATGTGATTATCAATGGCAGGGGAACGTAAGGGAACTTGAAAATACGATAGAACGTGCCGTTATTCTTGGCAGCGGCAATCTCATCACACCCTCCGACCTTCCATTCCAGATCCGGCAAAAGATATCCACCACACTCGACCTGGATGGAATTCCAGAGGATGTGGGCCTTGTGGAGACTCTGGCAGCCGTCGAAAAAAGGATGATACAAAGAGCCATGAAACTTTCAGGAAATGTACAGACAAAAGCCGCCCAACTTCTGGGAATAGGAAAAAGCGGCTTAAACCAGAAACTGAAAAAATTCAACATAGATAATTAGTTTATATCACTTCATTTCATTCAGTTTACTTTCAGCAATCGGCTTGTACATTGAACTTTCATAGTCCGTCACAATTTTATCATACATTTTTTTGCTCTCAGCCGTATTATTATCGACTTCATACAACATGGCCAGTGAAAACCTTGCTTCATCCTTCAATAGACCGGTTTCCCCTTTTTCGATTTGAAGAAAATACTTTTTAGCCTCTTCAAATTCTTTTCTGGCAATGCTTACATGTCCCAATGATGCCAGAAGAAAATTTTTCATCAATGCTTCATTCTTAAATATCTCAAGCGCTTCTTTATAATAGTGGTAGCTTTCATCAAATTCTGAAGCCTCATAACATATTTTTGCAAATTCAACCTTAGCCCGCTTACCCGCAATTGTATTCGCATAGTCCGTAAAAATAGTTTTCACATCATCTTTAATTTTCAGATATCCTTTATCAGGATCATTGGCTTCCGCATATTGGGTTAATACCTGACTCACAAGTATGGCAGCAGTATTTTCAGCTTTTTGAAAGCTATACATCACCCCTGAAAAAACCACTATGACCAAAACAAGGGCTCCCACAATCAGGATCAATTGTTTTTTATATTCTTTACCATAGGATAATACTTTTAAAAGATTTTCCTGAAAAGGGTCTAATTGTTCAAGTTCCTTTTTCCGTTCATTTGAGACTCTCTGTTCTGCCATTCTGCTATTCCTTAATATATGGGGTCAGGCTTGGCTTATTGGCTTATTAATCAAATAAGCCAATAAGCCAAGCCTGACCCCGTTTCTTTTTCTTACCACACGAGTGTTTTATAAATCCAGCCGACATCCCCGTCAGCATGCTCAATTTTGATCCAGTTACCCTTTCGCGCAAGAACCTTAAACGGCACTCCTTTTTCAACCGTAAACAAGACCTGGCTTTTGGTATTTGCCTTAGATCGGACATTACATTTGTTTTTTATTGTGATCACGCCCTCTATCTTACCTAAAAGGGAGCTATGAAGCCAGGCCACATCATTTTCAAAATCCTTTATTTTATACCAGTCACCTTTTTTTTCGACAATTCTAACAGGATAATATTGCTCAACTTGCCACAATACATCATATTTCGTTCCAGGGCCTGACCGCATATTGGCAATACCGACCGTGACAGAAAGTCTTTGTTGTGCAAAGACGAATCCCGGTAAAATCAATAAAACTGCCATAACAATCAGCATCGCTTTACTAATGACGTCTATCTTCAAATGCTTCATAAAAAGCCTCCGTATTATTTCTTCTAACTCAACCCTAACATCATCCCTGTCCGATATACCAGAAAAGACATGGCCCATGCAACCATAGTTGTATATATCAGATTAAAGCCGGCCCACTTTGCTGAAGTCTCTCTGTAAATCGTTAAAACAGTTGCAAAACAAGGCACATATAACAAAACGAACACCATCATCGAAAGCGCCGAAAGCGCCGTCATATCGGATTTTTTAAGTGCTTTTTCAAGCGCTTCACCCTCGCCGGTACCCACACCATATAACACCCCCATTGTACTGACAACAACCTCTTTGGCGACAAAACCTGTAACAAGTGCAACACTTTCCTGCCACCCGATTCCAATGGGTTTAAATATCGGTTCCAGCCTTTTCCCGATTCTACCGATATAAGAATTGGATACCCGTTCCTGTTCTTTTTTATTTTCAATGTCTTTAATCTCTAAGTCTAATCGCCGGGTTAATTCTTCTGCGGCGTGTGCATCCGCCAAAGAAATCTTCTGGGAATAATCAGATTTTAATGTATTAATTTTTTTATCGTAATCCACCGTATAAGAAATTGATCTTGGAAAACTTGAAAGCGCCCAGATAATAATTGAACCGATCAGAATAACCCCGGTCATTTTCTTTAAAAACATTTTACTTCTGTCCCACATATGGATCAAAAGACTTTTTAACATCGGCATTCTGTAAGGGGGTAACTCCATAATAAACGGAGCATCAGCCCCCTTAAACAATACAGCCCTTAAGAATCTGCCGGATAAAATAGCAATGATAATCCCTGTAAAATACAGGCTGAAGATAACCGTACCCGCCCTTTCAGCAAAAAAGCTGCCTGCCAGGACAATATAAACCGGAAGCCTGGCCGAACAGGACATGAAGGGAGTCATCAAGATCGTTAGAATTCGATCTTTTTCACTCTCCAAAGTTCGCGTGGCCATAATCGCCGGCACGGTACAGCCAAATCCCATTAACATGGGAATGAACGATTTGCCATGAAGTCCTGATGTATGCATTACTCTGTCCATCAAAAAAGCAGCCCGTGCCATATAGCCCGTGTCCTCAAAAAGCGCAATGCAAAAAAACAGGATAAGAATATTGGGAAGAAAAATAATAACACTGCCGATTCCCGCAATTACACCATTTAACAGAAGATCTTTTAACAGTGATGGGGGCATAAGTTTATCAAGGCTGCCGGACAATGCTGACACTGCCATATCTATCCATTCCATGGGATATGCCCCCAGGGAAAAGGACAATTGAAACATGGCCCAGATAAAAAAAAGAAATACCGGTATCCCAAAAAATCTGTCCGTCAGTACAAGATCAATATTTCGCGACATATCAATGCGTTTACGGGCAAGATGAGTTATTGTTTCTTTTACAATCCCCGCAATAACCCCATATCGATCATCGGTCAGCACAATTTCAAATTCATCTTCAAATAAATCATAAATTCTTTTACGGCAAACCGCTGATGTCTGAAAAATCTTTTCTGATGCCTGGGATGACAAGTCCTGGAATTTTTGTTTAACAATTTTATCATCTTCAAGAATTTTAATGGCATTCCATCTCAGCACACCGTCCATATTTATTTCACTTTGGAGAATCTCAGTTTCAACCTTTGAAATACACCCTTCAATCTCCTGACTGTATCGGATATCCCGGCTTTCTTTCCCTTCATTAAACCGGCTGATTTCCTTAATCGCCGCCTCAACCAGTGTATCAATGCCTTTATTTTTATTCCCGATCGTAAAAACAACGGGCAACCCTAATAACTGGGATAATTTTTTTTCATTAATCTTAATCCCTTTTGCTTCTGCCACATCTGCCATATTCAGTACAAATAAAGCAGGTCGACCCAGTTCAAGGATTTGGATGGCCAGAAAAAGGCTTCTTTCAAGATTAGAGGCATCAATAATATTAACAACAATATCCGGATTTTCATTTAAAATGAAATCCCTTGCCGTGATTTCTTCAATTGAGAATGGGGTAAGACTGTAAGTGCCGGGGAGATCAACAATCTTTAAGCCATATTCCTTATGCGTTAACTTTCCTTCTTTTTTTTCCACAGTAACACCCGGCCAGTTCCCTACTTTCTGTCTGGCACCGGTGAGATTGTTAAATATGGTTGTCTTGCCACTATTGGGGTTTCCTGCAAGGGCAATGGTCAGTTGCTTCGTCATATTATCTTTTTCTAAATTTTACGTTTTCAACAAAAATATTAGCCGCTTCATGCACCCGGAGAGACACATGGTATCCTTTGACAACTAATTCGATGGGATCTTTTAAAGGCGCATATTTTTCGACATATATCGCTGTCCCCCTGTTAATTCCCATTTCAAGCAGTCTCCGCCTTAAAACGCTTTCTCCGGAAACCTTTCGAATCACACCTTCCTGACCGGTTTTCATCTGACTGAGCAATAAGGGAGCTTTCAAAGTATCCTTAGATTCCTGATGACTATCATGGCGGTGCGGTTTTATCCGATCAAAAGGCTGAACCTTTATTTTTTCTGCCATGCCCTTCCCTAAGATCAAGCGATTCTCTCCTATCGCAATCACGACCTGACCACCAAATCCAGAAGATAAAATTTCAATCAAATCCCCAATTTTAAGCCCCATTGAAGAGATTCGAAGCTGCATATTTCTACCGGCATCAAATTCTTTTACAATCAGCTTTTCTCCCTGTTTCGCCTTATGAAGCGGCACAAGTTCAGTGCGACGTTCCATACACTTGGCGCAAATACCGTATATTTCCATTTTATGCTGAAGCATGAGAAACCCATACGCATCTGCAACCTTAAGCTGTTGTTTTTCTATGGCCTCATCCTTGAATTCCAGTATGCCGCCACATTTTGTACAAATCATATGATCATGATGCAATCCAAGGTGTCTGTGTTCATATTGAGTTTCTTTGTCAGCAAACTCTATTTTGCTTGCAAATCCGAACCGACACAAAAGCTCCATGCTGTTTAATACAAATCCATTATCAAGACTGATCCCATCCGCTTTAAGCTGGGCCTGAATATCTTTAATGATGACATGATGCTCCAGTTTTAAAAAAGCTTCCAAAACCTGAAAACTGGAGTCAAACCGGTCAACACCCTGTTGTTGAAACAATCTTTTAAATTGTTTTTTTTCTTGCTCATGTGTATTGGTCATTGCTTTTATCCCTTAAAAATAACATTTTAAGATATTATAGCTGGTAGGTTATGTCAAGCAAATGAAATTCCAAAAAATACGAATTCAAGACCATAATGACAAGGCCATCCTCTATTAAAAAATAAAACAACTTATTGACAAAACACTGTATTCCTGGTTAGTTAACACCATTTTAAGGAACCTTTTTTGGTGAATAAATAATGAAGCCCCAGACACTTTCCCAATATCTTTTACAAGACTTAACCATAAAAGACCAGATCATTCATAACCGGGTCTTGCTTGCACCCATGGCAGGCCTTGGCCATATTGCCTTACGGCAGCTCATCTCTGAATTTGGCGGGTTTGGGCTGTTGTTTACAGGAATGTGCAGTGCAAAGGCCGTCCCTCATGAGAATCCCGACACCTCCCTGGTGTTTAACTGGCGGAAAGAAGAGCTTGGACATCTTGTCTGCCAGATCTTTGGATCTGATCCGGAAAACATGACAAAAGCTGCTGAACGAATAGAAAAAGAAGGGTTTTTCGGGGTTGATCTTAATTTCGGGTGTTCTGTGGCTGCAATTTGCAAAAAAGGATGCGGGGCTGCTCTTTTAAAAAATCCTGACCTTTCATCAAACATCGTGAAAGCGGTGAGAGAATCCGTCTCTATTCCTGTATTTGTAAAATTCAGGACCGGGTGGGATAATAATCCTCAATTTGCAGTGGATATGGCGAAACGGTTTGAAGATGCCGGGGCGGATGCACTCACCTTTCATCCAAGAATTGCCCCTGACAGAAGGAACCGGGCTAATCAATGGGATA